>Ga0247810_10000643_pt1 | contig 32123 bp, 36 predicted proteins | sample UWRJL119311C1_FD_179918 | JGI IMG/M metagenome (GOLD analysis project Ga0247810, IMG submission 179918) | Plant litter microbial communities from Arlington Agricultural Research Station in Wisconsin, United States - UWRJ-L119-311C-1 | ecosystem: Environmental > Terrestrial > Plant litter >... | reverse complement strand
TTTCAAGGCAAGGATAATTTTCATTAATCGATGTGGCATCCCCTGCAAACCCCCCTACCACCTCCATCTCCCCTATGTTCTGACAGCCCTCCCAAGAGAGTGGTTCAGAGACGATATGCCGGTTTATCGCCATACATCCATCCGAAGCACGTCTGCATTACCACTGGCAATTGCCATCCATCTTGGTTTGGCAATGACTTCACCGCTGCGGCTGCTACTCCTGCTGCTGCTGTTGCTACCCAACAATCTTCGGCAGCAAGACATCCCCCTTTTCCTTTCTTGCCCAGGTCGCGAGAGTTGTCTATCTCCGGGCCATCTGGAGATTCTGTTGAGGACACACCACAACCATTAAAATCGCGTAACACTGCCTCGCCAACCATGACCAGGGAATACCACCCCTTACCGCCATCCCACGCCCGACCAGGAACATACTACCAACTACATACTAGTTCATCCCGTGACGTTGAATCTGGCTATCTTGCCCCCTTTTCCTCTCGCCCCGCCTATGATGTTAGTGAGGCGAGCTTGTGCGACTGATATAGCTCAACCAGCGCCTACTAGTAATGTGTGTACGCTTTACAAACGAGCATCTATAGCACAGACTTCCGCAGCCCGCCTACCGGAAGAGCGGGAAGTGCGGGTGTGCTTGGACCGCTGTTCTGTCAAAACACAAACGCCGGATCCTGACTGACTGGCTTCGGGGAGCATGTTGTGTACTGTATCGTGCACAAGCGGATGCCAGACCTTCAACAATGCCGATGGCGTGTGGCTGGCGAGGCTACCTTTGCACAATTGTCCGCACGCACGCCGTCTTCTAGGAACACTCTGCGTGTTACCAGATCTGCACGAGGGCTGCGCGTGTGGGGGAATCCTTGTGCAAATCACTTCAAGGATCTTCCCAGATTCACTTGCAGGTTACTAGTATTTTATATGGTAATCTGAATGTCTTATTGGGGTGTGTTTAATGCTCCCTCTGTTACGGCTGCTACAGGTCGCCTCGCCTGGAAATGAGGGAATTACAACTTTGGGACTGACCGACAGTTCACGACCTATGACTTCCAACACGCACTTGATATGTATGACATGATTTGGTCTATGAGGATGCGGCCGAATCGCCCCCTGTATCCCACCGCCCACGTTTCACAAACCTCACAACTTTGCACCCTAGCCACTTCTGATCTGGGGATGAAGATCGCTCAGTTTCCCTGAACAGATTTCGCCCCAAGGCATAAAGGGCCCGTGAGGCCTGGTGAAACGGTTCGCGCTTAAGTATTTCATACCACAGTTGACAAATCCCTCTTGGCCAGCTTCTATCCATCAACCATTCACCCCCCGTGGAGGGTGGACACGAACAGAATGTTATCGTTGGGTTGCAGGACATAAGATGCTTCTCCTTCCAGCTCCCAGTCGGCATCGTTAATGAGAACCAGGATTCCAGGGCGTCTATATGCAATTATCAGTCGAGGCTGCATAAGGTGTACAACCATGGTAGGAAGCGGTAAGGTCACCGTTGCCGGGGAGGGCTTGTTGGAATTCTGTAGACCACGTCGACGCCAGCGACGTCTTCAGCCTCCAACCAATCGGTATACCACAAGATCTTGAATACGAGGCCAATCTCAAGTGGCTCTGAATGTGAGAAGAGTCCGTTGCGATTAGGCTCTCATTTCAAGATCGTACGATACATCATGTAAGAGGCAAATGAGTCCTGCAAAGTATATGCATTCTACTCGAAGATAACGTCTCTCAACTCTCCGACGACAGCGGTGAGTTGACCGCCAGACGGCGACGACAGATAGGAGAATAAGGATGAACTTACACGTGACCGTCGAGGACGAACATGTCTTTCCTTGAGTCCTTCATGTGTTCCGTGCAGAGATGATCAACTAACCAGCCCACTGTAACAGGATTCCCCTGATCATCTTTCGCTGGGACCGAGATTGAGAGTTTGCGTTGGTCAGCAAAGAGCAGTTCTAGCCCACCTCTGAAACCAGTTAGCTTCTCGTTGACTTCCTCAAAGTTGAAGTGGCTTACGAAAACTCTACAAGGAGAGCAACTTGGTCTTCTGTCGCCATCGTCCTGGCTTTTGCGCATCTAATCACAACACTTGGTTGAAGGTCGACAAAGAAAGGGGAATAGGGGAGGCTTCGACATAAAAATTTGTGGAACACTATAGGCACCCCAAATGTGATATAATTCTACATGGCTGAAAGCTGGCTCGACGACAGCATTGTTTTATTGAGCCAAACAACAAGCCTCAAGCCTTGAGATGAGGCTTATCTAGTTTTGCAGATATCAATTATTTAACACTGTCTCACAATATCTGATACTACAGAAAGTGGAGGTACAACACAAGATTTGGAATATGTAGGTGTTGTAACGGTGTAAATTTATCAGTCCAAAAGTGCCCCTAGTATGGTTATATTTTCAAACTCCTCGCTTAAAGTTTTTGGTAGGAATCTCAAAATTGAGCTCCAACTCGCATATCTGCAGCCAAGATCCTATATTGAACTTAGTTGCTATTCTCAAACCTGTATCAAGACAAAACCGGATGATAGAAGGTTTGGAACACTAAATTCCGATTCGAAGGGGCTATTTGTCCTCTAACCTCTTCAATGGAGGTCGACTACCTGGCAGCAGGCGCAAATAGGCATCCAGCAACTGCAGACTGGAACGAATCAGGAGTTCTGGCGTATGGAGCAAACAACAATATCGCGCTTTGGCGACCCCAGAATACCGAATCGCAAGGTGTCTATGATTTTCTCTGTGGCCATACAGATACTGTCAACGCTGTGAAGTTCCTCCCAAATTCTTCCAATGGCATCTTACTGAGCGGTTCGGTTGACAAAACGGTCAAAATATGGTCCAAGAATACCGCCTCGGGAAGATATTCTTGTATACAGACCATTTTAGACCATGGTAGTTCCATAAACTGTCTTGCTGCTAGCACTGGATCACGTGCCATATTTGCTTCAGGATCCGCGGACTCTGTAATCAAGATCTGGTCGCTGGACGGTAAGGATAGGCATTCTTCTAACATATAACTAAGGCTTAAAAGCCAATAAGCTGGTTAAGGACCCTCTACATTGGCCAAATGCCAACCGTACACATGAGGCTCCCCAAACTGTTTGTTGGCTTCCCGGTCCCTTCTAAAATTCGAGTTAGCAACATACTGATACTTTAAACAGAGCAGAACGTTGCGACCCTCGTACAGTCTATTGAAATTGCCCCGCGTTTCTTCCCCTTAGCATTGGCTTTAAGTCATTTAGCCGGAGCTTCAAGCTCATATGTGCTTGCAGCCGCAGGTACGAAAGATATAATTCAAATTTACATTTTGGATGTCGAGGAAAGCCCGGAGTTCAAGCTCAGAGCAACTCTGTCTGGACACGAGGGTTGGATTCGTTCTTTAGAGTTTACTCCTGAGAGCGAAAGTCCAGATAGCGATCTTCTGCTGTCCTCTGCAAGTCAAGATAAATATATCCGCCTATGGCGCTTACACCAAGGCAAAGAACTACCAGCGGCTGCTGCAACTGCTGATCCCTCTCTTGGAGCATTTCTTCCTGGAAAATCGCTTTCTAACAAGGCTCACCGATTCAAAGCTCAAGGACTAGATTTCTCTGCTACCTTCGAAGCTCTGCTGCTTGGACACGAGGACTGGATTTACAGCACAAAGTGGCACTCCAAGGGCAAAACTCTTCAGCTACTATCTGCGTCCGCCGATAATTCTTTGGCAATTTGGGAGTCTGATGCAAGTACTGGTGTTTGGGTGACTGTAGCCAGACTTGGAGAAATAAGTTCAGAAAAGGGCTCGACTACAGCCACTGGAAGCACGGGTGGGTTCTGGTCTGCATTATGGTCCCCATCTGGCTCTACGGTGACATGTCTTGGGAGGACAGGAAGTTGGAGGCTATGGAATATGGATAGCGAACAGAACCGATGGGTTCAGAGTAGTGGAATTAGTGGCCACACGCAATCCATTACTGGGATTTCTTGGTCACAAGATGGCAACTATTTGCTCTCCACCAGCTCAGATCAGACTACAAGACTTCACGCACAATGGAAGCGCGGAAACCAGACATCTTGGCATGAAATGGCGAGGCCACAAATCCATGGGTACGATCTCAACTGTATTGACTCCTTAAGCAACTCTCAATTTGTATCAGGAGCAGATGAGAAATTGCTCCGAGTTTTCAATGAACCCAAAGCCGTTGCGAAACTACTTAGCCAGCTGTGTGGGTTCGGGGATTCAGATGTTGAGCAGATGCCCGATGCAGCAAATATGCCAGTGCTGGGTCTTTCTAATAAAGCTATAGAGGCAGTGGATGATGACTTAGAAGTGCCGTCAAGTCACCATACTGACCGTGATGCCATCGACCCAGCATCAATCGTCCGTAAGTCCACACTGGAATTCAACCATCCACCATTTGAGGAGCATTTATCTAGGCATACACTCTGGCCAGAAGCTGAGAAACTGTATGGTCATGGATACGAAATATCAGCGCTTGCTACTAGTCACGATGGCACTCTTGTAGCTACAGCGTGTAAGGCTAGCTCGATTGATCATGCTGTTATAAGACTCTTTGAGACGAATACTTGGCACGAGATCAAACCACCTCTCACAGCTCATTCACTCACAATTGCTCGCTTACGCTTCTCTCCCGATGACAATTACTTGCTTAGTGTTGGACGAGACAGACAGTGGGCTGTATTTGAGCGTGATGCTACCGAAAAGTCAACTTACAAGCTGAGTATAGCAGATCCCAAAGGTCATACGCGAATGATTCTGGATGCTGCTTGGGCTGCAACAAGTTCCCTGCCCATTTTTGCAACCGCGGGGAGAGACAAACAAGTCAAGATCTGGGCAAGAGAGGACGATAGTTGGAGCCACAAGGCAACGATACCAGAAGAAAGCCCTGTAACAGCGATCGACTTCCCGAGTAAAGTGTTTGATGGAAAAACCTACCTTGCTGTTGGTCTCGAAACAGGTGTCTCGAAAATATACCTTCTTGATACAAATACTTTCAGCACAACACCAATCTCGTTATCCTGTCCAATGTAAGTTGCTTCTATTTCCATGCTTCGACCATCTCTACAATATACGATATTCACCGTTCACCATGAACTTTTACCGTTCCTGGAAACAATCCTCCAATCCCTCAAGTCTTGCAAAATCACATCTAACAATATTCACCTAGATCATCGGTATGCCCGTCAAAAGCCATCACACAGCTGGCATGGAAGCCGTCGAGGGATGACAGGGCAGAGAGGATGGAGCTTGCAATTGCTAGTGAAGATAGCTCCTTAAGAGTGTATTCCATCAACCAAACAGTAATATAGGATAATTAAGCTTACCATGATTACTGGGGCACAGGAGTAAATCTCTGAGCATATGTAACAAGCCTACGCGAAGAAATTGGAGTAGAAATCTTCAAGGCGGTGGGTTAAAGTAATCGGTCTCTTGATCGACATTGAGTTGGAATATCCTCTTGCCAAACTGTGTGGGCTCTAACATGTCACTGCCATACTATAATGCGAATTTTGAAACAATTGTAATTGAATGTCTACAGTATTTTATATCCCTGCGCCGCCTATGCTTTGTTGAAGGGCAAGCCTTCGGGTATTGTTGAATTAGCTGTCGATAAAAACGCCGCCAAATGCATGTTAAAATGCCCCCTTTATAGAACGCCATGTCTATACATACGAAGCTGTTGAGTGCTTCGTATTTCCGCCAAATTAAATCAATCATAATCATCAGCACATCTAGACATCACACCCACTCTACTGCCCAATACGCTATGCGAAACAGTGCGCTCCGATCCTATGCATATGAAAGGCATAACCAAAGGGTTCACCACCCGCTTCACCGAAGACACCTCCTGGCTTAGACCTTTTTCTCACTGCCGTAACCTCCAACGCCACCAGGCATGTATGCAGCGCCTTCACTTCCGATTCCCCCGTTTCTAGGTCCTCTCTCTTGAAGATCATCTTTCAGCCAGGTCAACACTAACTCTCCCAGCCGACTATTTCCTGTAACCCCCATGCTACCTAACTCAAACTCGCTCATCGCACCCCACTCCTTCACCTTGCCCATGCTCATGTGCACCAAGTGTGTAGGCCAGTCTGCTAGATTGTCCAGAATATGTGTCGCATATACAATCGTGCAAGCCCTCGTCTCCGTCTCCTTTTTCAAGAACGCCAGAAAGTTCGATCGGCTCAGAAGATCTAGATCAACCGTAATCTCATCCAGGAGCAAGATCCTCCATGGTCGAATGAGACCCATCGCAAGCTGGACCCGACGTCGCTCTCCGTCAGAAACGGCGTGCATTCTCCAGTCCAAATCAATGTCTAGAACCTGCACCAGCTCGTCCTTGCGATCAGGGTAGTAATCACCACCAACGCTCTTCAAAAGCTCCCTAACACCAATATCCGTTCGCACGATGGGGTTGAGGACCCATTCGAGTCCCAAGTATGTCACGCCCTCTAGACCATCTTTAAATGGATCTAGCCCGCCAACAGAGACGGTGTTTGCAGGCGCCATGCGCTTCCCAGAGAGGATACGCAACAGAGTGGTTTTACCAGCTCCATTTGCACCAATGAGTAATGTGCGTGACGCGGGAGGAAGCGCGAGTGAAACTGAATGTAATCCCTCCGATCGATCAGGGAACAGGTAGGAGAGTTTGGTAACGTCGATGGAGGGGGCTTTCGTTTGATCAATCGTGGAGGTCATTTCAGCGGCTGGCTAAGTAATTGGCGTAAACGGTATAAGGGAGGACACAGAGGAGGGATATTTGGATATTTTGTTACTTTCAACGAGGTCAAATTTTAGAGGTCATCTTGCTCGTAGTCTAAATCTTTGTGTTGATGACGCATCGATTCCTCCTTTTTTCGGCTACCATACCCGCCCTTGTCACGGGACCACGGGCTTGGTGTTCAAAATCAAAAGTGAGGGAAACCCAAATTGGATTACCCAATTTTGCTCTGGATTACAACCGGAAAGTCTAAGCAATTACGAATAGCAGCAATTGGCCATAAAGCCTTGGACTCATACAAAACTAGCCCTCCTGGTAAATACAATATTTTCTCTCACACTCTGCACTTCAACCAATACTGCAGCCTGCAAAAAGAGCATATCATTGCGTGTAAATTAAAATTGTAGATGGTAGCGACAAATGCATAAATTACTTCAGTATAAGTATCAATGTACCCAGCTATTTTCAGTCATAGCCACAGGTTGAAACAATCCTTAGTGAGATAGGGCCCTATCTACATACACGACTTTTAAACATTGTGATGTGGCAGGTTCCACTCCTCCCACATTCCGTGTCAACTTGAATGCAAGCTTGTTATGTCTGATATTAGTAGCCTCCCAGAATATCGCAAGGAGAACCGTTGGCCGGCTGTAATGTAAAATATAGGAAAATGTTGCAAGGAAACTTAATTCAGAAAAATCCTGGGACGCATGAGCTAGAAGATGCACCAAGGATGACATATCTCGTCCGTACCAAAAGGAAAAAGAAAAGAGAATTCCATAAAACAACAAGCGATTTACAGTAAGCTACGGTTTTCAGTAACTGCAGGTAGGTATTGAATAAGGTTCCAGTTCTCACTTGAAGACCAGCAGAAAATATTCTCGAACCATGCATGAATGGAAGCTTCCCTAACAATGAACGATCAGAGGAACTCCAACAGAATCTGTACTTGCAATCCAGGCAGAAGTTTCCTAATCTACTCTCGGGTAGGTGTCATGGTATCGATCAGGAATCAGATCCACCAGATGTGGATGTACCAAAGCCCCTTCACCAACGGTACACTTTGTGTGCTCAAGCATCGTTGCTATACTTCCATAGAGCTTGCACAAACTTCCCTTCTTCCTTGTTACTGTCCATGGAAAGACGGCGTCTCCAAAAGATATCACAAATCACATAAGAAAAAAGACCATTTTTTCTGTGCCGGAAGAATCTTGCGTTCATTTATCAAAATCCTACAACCAGCAAGTAAAGCAGCCCATCCATTGCAAATGCTCTAGAAACCGCTCTCCCAAACCCAAACCCCAAGCATATCCACCCTTTAACGGTACGACTTTTGGTATCTGGCTCTTGCTCCGGGACCTGGTGCACCATGTTAGCATTCCTCCCGCATCTTCTGAATAGACTTGACCAACCTCCAAACTTCTTAGGCTCGCAGCGTCTGTTATCGGCAACCAAGAGTGTTCGGTCATATTGTACGAGGGCTTGCTTGAGGGCGTTTTTGCTGTGCTCATCGACGAACTTCTGGTAGTATGCGACAATTGACTTTGAGATGGCCTGACGGATGGCGTAAACCTGGGATGTGTGACCACCACCGCTAACTCGGACACGGATATCGACGTTGGCGAACTTGTCGAGACCAACGATCAGGAGAGGCTCGTAGACCTTGAATCGCAAGATTTCTGGTTGAACGAGGTTGAGAGGCTTTCCGTTAACCTTAACAAGTCCCTTACCGGCCTAAATTCCATCATGTCAGTATACCAATTTTCCTCCTGCCATTATTGTAATATCGCTCAGATAGTCGTACCTTGCAGTGGGCGACCGCGGTAGCTATTGGTATTTTGTCAGCACTTCGCCATCAATCCAAATCAGATTGTGAGCATACCAGTCTTCTTCTTGCCGAAGCATTGTACACTGTTTGCTGCCATGTTTGCGAATGGCGTACGGAGGTGGCTTCTGTGTGTTGTGAAGTCGTAAAGGTCGCTGTCGTTAAGAGGTCGTGATTTTTCTCAATATTCGCCTATGAAATGTGTGCGGGTTTGAAGGCACGCTAAGCGACTTTGGTCATGGTATGGCAACGGGTCACTAACCTCTTATCGCCGAAGTTACTTATCGGACCTCACCTCACACCTCATCTCAATGTCCAAGAACTTCCAATGATAATATTATTATTTATTCTTGTTTAGACTTTTCCATTCTTCATTGAGTGATTATGTCACGTAGAGGCGTAGGTCTCGCTGCCTTTGATCGTACTCGAATTACATCTGCTCAATATGCCTCCCATGGCAACACTCTCCGAAACTCTCACTCCACATCTCTTGCGACTCAACTCTCGGTATTCCGCTCCCTTCTCCAGCAATTCGCTCAGACTCATGCCAAAGACATTCGCTCCAATCCAACTTTCCGGGCTGAATTTGCACGAATGTGCTCAGCGATTGGGGTCGATCCTCTAGCTAGTAGTAATAATGCTTTAGGGAAAGATGGCAGTGGAAGTTTTTGGGCTCAGATGCTGGGGACAAGTGTCAACGACTTCTATTTTGAGCTGGCTGTGAGAGTTGTAGAAGTTTGTGGGGCTACGCGAGAGGAAAATGGAGGCTTGATAGGAGTCAAGGAGGTTAGAGATCGCATAATGAGTACTAGAATGGAGGGAGGGGCTGAAATAACTGAGTATGGACCTCGAATGATTGTCGTTGAATTTTGCTAAACCATAGTAGCGATGATATCCTCCGTGCAGTCACCACACTTAAACCTCTCGGATCCTCCTACTCAACCTTGATAGTAGGCCATAAGTTATATATAAGATCCATACCCAAGGAACTCAATACCGACCAGAGCGCTGTTCTAGAAACCGCGCAACTCCTGGGGTACGTGAGCATATCGATGCTGATGCTTAACTTGCGATGGCCTAGAGCGAGAGCAAAGACCGCTATTGATGATCTTGTTCAAGATAGTATGCTTTGGGTTGATAAACAATCTGAAGAGTGGGAATATTGGAGTCCAGGATTTATGCTAGAGGTCGAAGCAAGTCGAACTGCAGGCTGAACGTTATTGGAATATATGATTAAACCTGGCTAATAGTGAGCAATACTGCTCTATTTACACAGTCAATGCTGCAGGACATACCGAAATCAACTTTCACTGCCACATCAACGCAAAGGCCAATGTCTCACACCCTTTGACATATTACGGACTGAGACTGAGATTGAACCAGGACACAGCCTGCTGAATTTCGACCAAATCGAGTATAAAGTTGATTGGCCATCTTCACTTGTCCGATTGATGGAGGTCATGCCTTGGAGCGCGTCGTCTATTTTGACCTAAAACCTGTCAGCATCAAGCCGCTACGCGAAGATACATGGCAGAGACTTCTATCTCGTTGTTCTGTGATGTTAGCAGAGAGGCGTTCTTGGTTGTCATTTGACTCAGTGCCTTGTATGGTATCCTGGCTGCCTCGGGCTGCCCAAGATCTACATTAGCAAGTCTGCAACTGGTGAATAGCCACTATGCAACTAACCACCACCTTGGTTATGATGCGATTCATCTCCATGATAGCTGACACGACCCTCCTCCGCTGGACTGAGGTCATCTAGGGGAGTACCTAATTCGGAATTGCTGGGTGTATCATTGGCTCCATTGTTTCTAGTATAATTCGTACAGTTACAATAGATAACTAATAATGCAACCGTCATTCCAACAAATGCAAGGACTATAAGTGAGATGGTTGTATCCTGTCCCATTTTTCGCGTCTTGTGTTTGCTCAAAGAGCAAGTGTGAAAAGCTATGAAGCCAGAAGTTATGGAGCTTGATTTGTCGCAAGTTGCAGAGTTTTAAAGTTCGAGGCACAGCGGACATGCATTCAAATTTGACAGGAAGAAAGAAACGATCTTTGGAGTGATGGGTTCATGTAAGGGCAGTTCCTGCTGCTATTAGAATACCACATTTACGGAAGTCACATTACACTAAGCTAACTATGGAGGAAGCAACATCGGCTTCATCTAGCTACTTAAGCTTAGGGCATTGTGCTCAAATATCGTGATGAAATGACGAGCGGCTTGCTTTGTATCAAGGGCAGCTTTTCTAACAGAATACATTTTTTATCTTTAGATATGTCAAGTATTCAAAGAGTTCTAAACCAGTCGACATCCTATTACTCCTCTTCGATACTTGAAAGCTCTGTGCCTAGGCGTTCCCGTGCTCATGTGCTGGGCGATTTAACATAAATGTCGGACATCATGCATTTTATAAACGGTGTGAGCTGTGATAGCTCATGCGCATGTCCTTTTAGGTAACCCGCTTTCATACTGCATGATTCTTTTGCGTTCTCAATGCAGCAGCGATTGCTTCTGTTAGGCTCTTCAAAGATCCTTCATACCTATCCTCTAGATGCAGAATTGTCTTGATCAGAGGATACGAAGCCGCCTGTCAACGTCCTCGACAAGAATTGAAAAGAAATATTGTTAACTGCGACGTTTTGATAAGCATTCGCTTCCATGGCTATGTATTTAGCTGTAAATTTTGGCCTTATATCCTATCCTCCAGACTGAGTATGTGCCTTCGCGAGTATACTCCACTCTATATAATTTCTGGCTGTCTCTTTAAAAACTGTTAAGTACAGCTTTGAAGGCACGCCGTTGGATTTGTGGTATTGGCACTTTCACAGCGCAGCCATTTGCATTCTGAATCACAGTGACAGATCTTGGACGATGGAAAGACAGGAAAGGCCTAAAGTAAACCCGGAAAACATCCGTAATTTCTTGCGAAGCTCTTCAAGAGCCAAGATTAGGTAAAGTGGAGTGATATCCTGATATAAGACGCACTATACACTCTGTCTCGCAAGTCAAATTCGTGATGTGCCTGTGAACTTTGCATGGTACTACATCCGCAAGGCAAAAACGTCTTTCGAATGGAGTAACTAGAGTCTAGTTTGCGTCAAATCCCAAATCTGCTCCTTGAACAATAGTTTTAGATTCAATCCCAACCACTTGCGATCGGCCGTCGAGGCTGTTGAAGAGGATCTTTGGTTTGAGATAGTCAGTAACGGTACCTACGGTCGATGGACCAATATCTAGGTTCAGCAATTTACTACTTCCAATACTTGTGGAAATGATACATGTGGGTAAAGCAATATGATCGCGGCCCTCCTGCCCTAAGATGGTTACTTAGATAGAACTTCCTATGGTGTATAGTTCGCCGCACCAGGTAGTTTTGTTGTGTAGCCGTCGAGGGGTTATAGGGCGCTAGTGTGGGTGCCGGTACACCAAAGTGGTTTTGAATAACAGTCGAGGGCGACCAGTCTGCACATAATCTATGGCATTTTTGACATTCGTGCTCACTCTGAGCATGACCGAAGTGATATACAATGGTCACTTCGTGTGCGCGCTTTTCACATGAGACGTGGGAGTGAAAATGTTCAAACATTTGATACGGTCCGATCACCATTTAACTAGGGACGGCTTTTCCAATAACTTCGAATTGCCCTACAAAATGCAACAATAACCTAACAGCAATGGCTCGAAAAGAAGAGCAGCAAAAAAAGAAGTCTTCCTTCCCCGACGGACTCCCCCCAATCCCTTATGAATAATGTGAACCCCGAGTATGCTGCCTGTATTTGGGACGAAAGACGAAATACACCCTGATATATTAGGTGTCGAAAGCAAAGTAAGACGCAATGCTATGTTCCTCAAGAAGGCCTGAAAGCCTATGTCGCCGTACCGAATTAAACCAAGCAGAAACCACGTCTAATAAAGGCAAAGACCATACCAACGACACCAATGTAAATGCAATTAGCGGCCCATATGATACAAGTGTCCGACGTTCAATTTAGTGCTCGTACTTAGGTGCGGCAGGGGGGCCTCCATTATCTGTGCAGATGTTAGTGGCAAAACTTAGGAGGAGGGGATGAGGGTTGAATGACGTTGACTATACATCTGCTGGTTGGGTTGCGCACCATATGGAGAGGCCGGATAACCAGCATACTGCATTTGCTGTTGGTTGCCATACTCCTGGAGTTGTTGAACGCCACCGGCGGGAGGGGCAGCATGTTGGTATTGACCTAGAAAATGGTCAGCTTCGAAGCGAACCATTGCATCAGAGGTGCAGATTATTTAGTGTTTTCACTGCACCATAGCAACATCGTAATGGTGACTTACCAGGAACTTGAGAGCCGGGCTGGTATCCGATGGGTGGCAATTGAGGACGGCCAGGTTGTTGGTAAGCAGGGTGGCCTTCGGGATGTTGACCTTCGGGAAGAGACGCCCGGTGGCGATCATCCTCTTGCTTGCGCTGGGTTTCTTCCTCCTTCTTGCGTGCCTTCCATTCCTTTCGAATCTCTTTGAATTCTGTGAAACGTAAGCGTGTGCTCGGGTCACACAAACCACCGGACCCGGAACTTTGGTTGACCCATGCTAGTGTGAGTGAGGTTATCCCCAGGCAGATCTAGCTCCAACGCCAATGAAAATCACCCGCATATCGCCAAATATCTCGACTAGGGAGCCGCCAATTGACGGGCAATAAATAATAACAAAACATACCTTCTGGAGTGCGCTTTTGGCCATGCGATTGCATGGTAACATGAGCATTGAGGTGGTTTAAGGTGCCGTACGCCTTTTCGCATCCTTGCCATCCGCACTTATACATACGCTCGATCTCCTCGTAACGTCTTCTTGGTCGCTTGTGTTGTTGCGCGCCAGGAATTGGAACAAAGGAGTAAACCTGTGACAAGTGAGGCTGTCAGATTCTGTTAATATACGCTCTTCTTGGCAAGAATGGAACGGGACGCAATGGGAATTTTGAGCATCTTGAGACCAACGTTTCAGGGAGGGTTAAGTATGTCACATTTTCAGTGAGACAATGAAATACGTACCTGGCCAGGACGCGGTCCTCCCGATGATGCCGCCGAGGTTGGAGTGTGTGCGCCGGTAACGTATGGCATGCCGTGATGTTGACCGGCGTATCCAGCCCAATCGGGTCCTGCAGAGAGTGTAAGTATTTGTTGTTTTGACGATTCCAGCATATTGGGGGACCGTTATTCTCTACAATCGGACGCGTTCCTTCGCGTTTGTGGGGTTGCTACTTACTTGGCTGCTGATACATTGCTCCTCCAGGATGACCTGGGTAGCCGTGCTGCTGTTGCTGCATATCTTGGGGAGGGTATGGTGAATATTGGCCGTTTTGGGGAGGGTAGCTTGGACTCGATGTCGCGATTGAAGGATCTATAGGAACGTCCTGGTCAGATTTGATTTGGGGATTTTGACGCTCTTGCAAAGATGACGGACTTGGTGGTTGTTGAGCCATTGCTCCGCTGCTGCCGCTATGGCTGCTACCTGCGTAGTACTGCTGACGCTGAGCGTGTTCTGGAAAAGAACCCGTAGAGCGCGCTGAGGCGGGATGTTGGACCGCGTAATCTGAAGCTGGTCGTGCTTCGTGCTGGGGATAGGGCGATTGAGCAGCAGATGTATGATCTGCGGGTGAATCTTCAGATTGAGGTTCGGTGAATGCGTGTGGATATGGTGTAGGCAAACCTGACTGCGAATATTCTGTAGCACTCCTGTCCATAGACGTGTTGTCGTCGTGTGTAAAAGCGCGAAGTAGAACCAGCGCGTCGGTGTCGTCGGCGGGGTTCTTGGAGAGGTCAGCGGATAGAGAATTGACGATGTTGGATGGATGCTGGGTAGTGGAAGAGGGGACCAAGGACATGCTACAGCTTCGAAGATCTGGAGTGCGCCTACGGTGACCGGAAAGCGTGTGACAGATATTTGTTCGTGTGGAGCAGAGATCTGAGCGTTGGAATGATTTGGAACTACTGATGTATAAAATCAAGCCACGGGGGTCTGGCGTGCCTTCCGTAGATGCTGCAGGGATGAGAAGAGAATGGGATAATGGCTTCGAGCTTGAGATGCAGCGGCAGGTACAACGCCGTAGTGTTGGGCGTAGAGTTCGTAGTCGTTGCTTGAGTCGAGTAATAAGAGGGCAGGAGAAGAGGGTAGTACTGAAAGGGCGTGGTGTCGTGGGAGAAAGACGGACTGGACTCGGCAGCGGTTTGTGTGCGATGTGAGGTGGGAGGGTGGAGGTGGTGAGGTGAAGCGTGGTGGTGGATAGTGGGTGAGATTTTTAGAGGTGACGGAGGGAGGAGCTAGGCGGGATCGGCAGAAATTTAAACTTTTTTTTCGACGAGGGTGCAAAAGTGTGTAAAGTCGAAAGCAGACGATCCAATTTGCGCAAGTTCACACCACCGGACCGGAATAAATCCAGTGCAATTCACGCAGTTCCTTAGCTTCCCACGCCAGTCAAGTCCAGCACGATAGACACGTCTTTCTGGCGCGCCAACCCGTTGGTTGTAGGTGAGGCGGCGAGGGCACCTTTATCAAGCGGTAGGTCGCAGAGGCGGAGGGACGGACGGCGGAGAGTGGTTGATGAGCGAGTAAGTGAGCGGACAGGGGAGGGATCACTTAAGTTTGAGTTTGCGGCACACAGCTGGAATTATGCAAGTATATGCAAAGCCTGCAGGACTGGACAGGACAGGGAGCGTAGAGGCGAGAGCGCGAGAGTGGGAGTGGATCGTGTGTGGCGTAGGGGCGGGGGTGGTGCTCAATGCTGCTCACTTCTGCACTGCTTGTGCTGATGCTGTTCGAAGACAGTGATGGCAACTCGAGGCCCCGAGGCTGGGCACGGGGCTGGGCGAGGCAGGGGATGAGGATGAGGATGAGGACGAGGACGAGGAGGAGAAGGAGACCAGGGAGCCTGTTGGTGCTGATGATGCCGATACTTCCAAGTATAAAAAAATACAGCTAGGGCACAGCAAACCCACACACACACACTACTGCCAGATAATTGGAGCGCTGCTTCGAGCTACTTTGAGCTACCTAGAGTTAAGTAAAATCCTGCTAGCACGCTAATCAACTATTCGGATTTCGGATAGCGGCAAACCTTGTTGAAGGACGAAAGGCTGCTGCTTCTTGGCAATTTGACAGTGGATAGAGACTGCCTGAGCACAGCACTGTGAGGATGCGCGGATATCAAATGAAAGGAGGCAGGTAGAACGATGGGCTCGTCGGCGCGTATGCTGTTGTCTGGTGCAGCGAAGACAACGAGTCAAGACGCTGCTTGCTTTGCGATCTTCGAGCTGGCAATACTGTAGCTTTGTTTCCCTTGTATAAGGCCCGGAACAATCACTTTGTTCTCACCCGGCGCCAATTTTTCAAGATCAGGAACAGGACCAGGAGCTTTGCATCGACCTAGTAATCCGATAGCGGCCAGCCTGGTTGCGATCTCCCAGTAGCGGCTTCTTAGTACGTAGAGGGTTTTAGGGATATGGCGTCAAAGAGTAAGTGGTGGTAGATCACACGTCAAGAGAGAAAACACACCAGAGCCAGATCAGCTAGAGTCGCAACAGATCGACGAATGACCAGTCGAATGACTCTCCTAGTATGTCCACTTTCTCTTTTCGAGAATATATCTTGCAGCTCACAACCAAAGATTCCTTGGAATCAGAGAAATCTAAAAGTTTCAATTGGCTGAAGGAGAATGGAGCTATGAGCTTGGCATTCAATTATAGACTGAAATTCTCCAAATTCTGCCGGTTCTATGGGTGTTCGAGGCTCGACGAACTCGAATTGGTGGTGTGGAGACCTCGAAATGAAACGAACTCAATTTTCTCAATTATTGAATTTGAGGAGGGTTGTTCACAGGGACTGAGTCGTGGTAATGCTATCGTGCAGTTGACTCTGTTATTCCAAGAAAGAAGGAATGGCGAGGATATACTCAAGGGATCGATCCTCGAATACTGAATATGAGCTTGTACAAGACTACCGTCTGGCGCTTTCTTTCAAGTAAATGGCCAGCGGGCACAAGCGTTGCGGCTATCTGTTACTTCACGAGTCCGCGTCCGTCAATCCTTATTTCCCTCGTGTGATGCCCGATCCTCTACTGGGCTTCCCGCGACCGTTGAGTGCAGAAGTAGTGGCTCTATATGGTCACGATGGTAGCTCGTGGAAGAGTAGTCTAGTGCAGTGTTTTCGTCAGACTGGAAGGTCTATATGATGGAGATTTATATGACGTGGGATAGGCTGTGCATTTGATGCTCCTATGCAACGACTAGAGAGGTGAAGTTAGATCGAGACAGCGGGTACGATGCGACTAGTAATGAAGGGCTGCCAACGTCTGGTTGCAGTCGAGGATCAAAGTATCTGATGTGCTGGTGCTGATACTGACACTGATGCTGTAAGTCTGCGAGAAGCACAAGCAGTGCCTGAACAGTACAAGGACAGTTGTCGAATATTTCTTGCGTGTGGGATAAGAGAGTTTTGCTTTCCCTGGGAGAAATCACGGTGAGTGGGATCGGCCTGCAAATCTCTATTTTCAGTGGCAGGTTTGTCAGCACGAACGCGCTCGATGAATCATGCAAAGTATGGCACGATAAGAAGCACAATAGTATGGCACTTCTTCGTTGTGAATGAAGCAACGACGAGCTTCGCCTTCGAGATGCTCGGATTTTTTGATGGTGTTGACGATGTAAAGATGATCAAAGAGGACTAACTCGAAGGTTTACTAGCGCTGGGGGGGTAGCGCAAGCCCTAACTTGCGCCTGAACCTCGGGAGTTAACTGGGGAGTGATCTGGTACCATACTAACACACTTGCTGGAAAATATCCCGGACGACGAGGTATGACCTATATCACTTCACATATTGCTGACCCCAGCACGAGTCCAGATCCTGTTTTGTTCCGGCTGGGCTCCTTGGGGTTGTGTGATAATGAATCTCCAAAGACCCCTTTGGTTCACTGCCTACGCGCTGCTGCTGTGCGCAGCCCCAAAAACCCTTCTGAATTATTGTCTGATGAAATCTATATACAGTACAGTATGTCACCGGTCTCAAACCCCCTGGGATGATACCCGCAATAGCGCTGAGGTCGGTGGGCGCGCGAGACGACGCTTGTACTGTAGTGGCCCGGCTGCTTGGGAATTTCAATCAAGCTCCCCGATTCTAAGGGCCCATTACGCGTGTAGCCACGTATGGGTAGGGGAGCCAGAAGTCTCTGCGCTTGCAATAGGTTTCCGGCGGATCTTAGGACTGCGGACGGTGGCTGCAACGGCCGCCAGGTGGCCTGTAGCTTCGATCCTTATAAGCTCCCGGAGTCACCGAATATTAATTACGACGTGGGGGAGTTATAGGGACACAGATAGAGATGACGGTGGCTATCAAATACATCAACATTGAACCCTTATTGCAGATCGCCAGGGCCGAAAGTGGTGATTCACCTCAAGCCGCCTGCTGCTCCAGTCAAAGATGAAGCAAGCCGTTCAGCAAGCAAGTTCTAGCTCACCATCAAGTCCTAGCAAGCCACCTCGCCAGCAAGATGGCCCAGTGTCAAACTTGTCAACTTGACAACTGGAAGTGCCGAGGGCCAGAACTACAACAGTACAGGGCACATACTAGACTCAACCAAAATGCCATACACCACCATCGGAAATTCAGTTGGTACATCTCCTCGACCAATCTCCGATATAAGGTTGCATGGTCAAGTATGATAATTGAACACAGATACTGGATTGACTTTTCATAAATTTGACTTTCATCATGCATTACATCTTGAGTTCACGACAGATCATTTGATATCATCCACACAGACACACTTTGACAATTATCCAGATGCACATGACGAGATGTATGGCAAGGTTCGCAATGCATGGACAGGGTAGAAAGCTGGGGATCTGTTGTTTGGGCATGTGTGGTATCGTCAGACAGGCCGAGATCCCAGAGGCTTGATGATGAGATGCAGTATTCCACCAGTCACAGCGAGAAAGAGGATTTGTGATAAGAAAAACTCAGATGGACAGTAGGTCGGAACCGGAACTCAGGGGGCTGGAAGCTGGAGATGTTTTGAATTGACTTTGTTCGTCTCATCCTTTGGCCCTGTTCTGTATGGGCATGATTCGTCTCAAAGGTGCTGCTTGAAATGAACAGTTCAGCCACTCAATTAATCTTTACAGTATGATAAGTCTCAGATTCCCGGTGGTCATCGAATGCAGGTTTTTTTTGGCTTTTTGTCTCTACGTGAGCCTCCCCGGGGCTCTTTGTATTACCGGTCTTGACAGTAGTGTGGCCATGTACTTTTCCTTTTCTACTTACGTTTCCTCTCGATCTCCCTCTGTCATCTTGGCGTCTCGGTGTGCTGCAACTCGCTCCATTCACACACCATTGTTCCTTCAGCATAGTGGCGGTAGAAGAATTTCACATCCCATCGAGCCATCTTCATCCGCGTTTGCCGAATGACCAGTAGTTTTCCGCAGCTTACGAGAGCCTAGGTCAGCAAAGGACCAGAATACCAGAGTACCAGAATACCAGAGTGAAAAGCGCCGGCCCCCGCCTGTCAATATGATGATCAAGCCATTGAGAAGTAGAATTTCGCAAAGGTCACTCAATAAAGACGCTTGACCGCACATCGGTCGGCATTCCCTTCGCCTTCGGACGAACGGCTACAGACGCGTGGCAGATACGATACCCAAGATGTGCTCCACGATAAGTGAGATAGCTTTCCAATGCTTCATGACAGCTACATAAAATGCGGTTGTATATAACATTCCCAGGTCCACGTTCTGGGAGCCGATGCTTGCCCTATATGAAGATGGCTTCAGATCTTACAGTAAACCAGAGCAAGGGCACGCAGTAGCTCTCCCACCAAACCGGGTGCTCTGTTTTAGCTGAGCGATGTGGTGTGGTGGCCAAGAGCTCACTAACAGCAATCCCACTGTAGCCAGTTGAGATGCCATGTGCTGAAGATGACGGCTCGCGCAATCTAAGCAACCTTAGGGGCGATCATCTCGAAGCACGGCGCCGAGACGGTATTGGTGTCACGGTAGCAACCTTTAAACATCCAAATAGGAAATACAAGTGCTCAATTTTCATGGCCTGGTGGGCGCGAGTTCCCTGTCAAATAAATTGCTTCAGCGGTGAAGGCTACTGAGTGACAAAGAGTTCCACTTCTTTCCACCTTTCGCCTTTTTATTAATGTATCCACAGCATAGCCTTCTATCAATGATGGATTAAAAGACTCAATCCAGACATAATTAGCAAGCAACCTCCACATCCGCCGGTTGGTCCAAAGATCTTGTTGGCCGAGTTAGTTAGAATTCGCCGACGTACATGGACCATGCATAATTCCTGTACAGTACAGAATATACGCCACATGATCATCGCCTAGCTATTCCTGTATTCTTCCTGGCTGTATTGATTATTTCTGTCATGAAATCGATCGTAAAAGGTTGGGTGACCAATGGAAATTGTGTCAAGTTGGCGTTAACACTCTTGGATAACCTCATGCAAGTTTAAGTTTTGCAAAGTTCCCCGATCGGTTTGGTAAACAACTCTCCAACACTGAATCGTGAAAGTCGTGTACAAGCATCACTCATGCACCTCATCAAAAACCTCATCACACCGCTAAGAGGGGGCTAAGCAATAAAGTTTAGCTTTTCCATGGTATCCTTGTCCGACAGAAGGACCGGCTATGATCAACTCAATAGCTCCCGCAGCCAATGGGAAAAGCAATTCCAGTTTGTATGCATAACTTCGCGCCATGAACAATTCCCATCATACAGTAGCCTCCGTTCCCCAGGACAGCTTTTGCTGCTAGCTAGCTAGCAAGAGGTTTCCGAGTCTGCGACAACACCAACAATTAATCCTCCTCGTCCATTTCGACAATTACAGCGACAAGCTCCTTCCAAAAAATTGGGATGGATACGTTACATGCCGAGCAAAAAGGGGTGGGATGATTACGAGTGATATTCCCGTAGTGAATTTCCCAATTCCGTTTGAGATTGAGTGGGTCAATGTTGAAGACAAGGACCACCCTCTCGCGCAACACGTCCCGTCTGGTCAAAGCATCTCCTCACCATATTCTAAACTATCCAGTAACATCGAGAAATCGATTACCATTGAATCGTGCACCGCAACATGTTCCCGTTGTAGAGTGGTTTGTTTGATCATGATACCATACTCGCCAATATCCACCCTGATTGACGCGTAGAAAGGTCTACGAGGCTACGTATGGGTTACAGCCCAGCTGAGAAGCTTGTTCTCTATTTAGAGTTCAAGACTTCGTATGTCCTGGCGACCCGAGGAAGGTCATCCCAGCTCTCGCTGGATTCTTGCAAGTCGGAAGACCATCTGGCATGATGGGAAAGAAACTCACGGTGCTGGCTCTGACTCGTGCTTATTTCAAATGTCTGTGCATTCCGGAGGCAGGTTCGTATGGTAATTTCCCCAGATGGTAGCGGTCTGAACTGATTTCTTCTGCCTAGAATATTTGTGCATGAGGTATGAATGAATCACACACATTCTTTCTCAACTACAAGCTGATAATCTATCAATCGTCAAGCAGAACTTCCTTAGTAAATTCGGTTAAAAAGGGGGTGTCACGTGGCTGGTCAGGTTTGCATCTCCGTCTGTATGTATTTATATAATGAGATCTGGCGTGATTCGGTACTCCTGATAGACTCTCCAGGCAAGTATCTTCTCGTAAACTATCTAGTTCGTAGTAAAGACATGTCTAGTCCATCAGCTTTGCGAAGTGAGGTTGTCGCAAGCGACCAACCTACCATCTAACAAATGCGAACAGAAGAAATGCCTCCTGTTTTGGATCGTCACCCTCTAGTATCACATAAAAAAGACCCTTTTCAAAGATAATAGAAGACAATCTTAAGGTGCCAACTCTAAAGCTGATGCCTACAGGATGAACGATAACCTCTTCAAAAGCTCCTTCTAAGCCTTAGTATCCGCTATCATGCCTCTTCCGAATACGGATGGAGATCATCGACGGCACTCTGCTCATGATCTATCACCACTGTTGATAGCTTAGTGTGGCGAAGGAGTGGCTAGTATCTAAATTGTACAGTAGATGCTTTACCTAAGATGTTGATTGCATCTATTCACTTGCAGTATCGGTCATCTTTACGAGTGGCGAAATCGCCACGATTGCTACTAAGGGATAAATTTGACATGCATGCAAGTAGTGCGAATGATGAAGACGGAAAGATTGTAAGAGACTAAAGGTTTTAAACTAACCACCAGATAGGGAGGGATTCTGGCGCTCTGAGCGCTTAGCAAAATTTTGTAGGGGGAACTGACTCCAGTGCTGAATCACAGCATTGACCGAGATCTTTCTACGTGTCTGGCTCCAGCTCGGTGTAGATCTGCTAAGTAGATCTGCTAAGATTGACGTAGAGGCAGCATAGTCGCCGTTGAACATACAGCACTGTATATTGAAAGTCCTATTGCAGTCTTGTGGATGATCGTTTGTTAAGAATTCATATAACAGCGACAGTCTACACGGGAATTCCCTCGCTCCCACCGTTCACCCAAATTTCGCATTCGAAATGAGCACACTAGACACTCTGGTACCATATGCTGTGCTTGGGCTAGACTCGCCGATCAGAGGTTGGCATTTGGAACCACACCTAGGCTGGCGGCGGAAATAGCAAGATGCAAGACCACGGCAGTAGACTTGGAGATAAGCAGCTTGAAGCCAATGCTGTCGAGGAGACTAGACTGATACGCTATATTCGTGATATTTAGAGGATACATTGGAGTTTTCGACTTGCTCAAAGTAGTCTTCGATTGCGTCGCAAGCAGATCATTCTCTAGTGATGGAAAACTTCAAGATATATGATTCGGTACTAATCTAAGAAGCTTACAATCGTCCCATCATATGTCTGATTTCCCGGGCTCAAATTACATGTTGAGAAATGTATAACATATCATAATGCAATATACCAGTCACTGCTTTCCTTGAAGTGATGTAATACGGGCAATGGACAACTTGCCATGGCGATACTTGGTGCTGGTTTCCTGACTTTTCAAGCCAGAGAGCTGAGGAATTTACTAGATTAATACAGCATACAAGCATCCCCAATAATATGTTTACGATAATCATTCCATATCGCAAATGAAATCGACGCGCACCAGAACATATTCACTTTGTGCATGAGTCACTCTACTCGTAGAACATTATCACTCTCTCTAATCACTGAACAACCCCCAACACTAGAACCTTCCTCGATTCTCCGTAGTGTACATTTTCTGGACTTGAAAAGAAAGTGCATGAATGCTCAAGGGTTTTGTTCCAACAAGTATTGGGAATCAACACGTCTTATCTATCAAACTTTAATGAAGATGGAAGCGCCTCAGTATTTGTTGCCACCTACCATTGATGTCAACCTTTCTATCCTCAACCTCAACAAGCCAATCTCTTGTATCTCTTCAGATCGTGCGATTTGCCTTCCTCCAACAGCTAGTCGTCGCCGCGACCTGGGGAGGCGTTTCCGGGAAGTGAATAATGCGCATACCTAGTGCTTGCGGCTTGGTAAGAGTATACACGGGTGGGTGACCGATGCTGAGAGGAATACTTTATGCAGATATCTGCTGTGTTCTTCATTATAGCTTGTAGAATCCTAGTCCATCATAGATGATGAAGATTTGCCAATAGGAGTTGCATCCAATAGAGCAGCAAGCTATCATCAGCAAGCTTTTTCTAGGATGAAAATAAAAGAAATTGGTCGCGGCCACAGCCTCCAACTTGACAGTACTAGTCAGTCAAAGTGTTGGGACTATTAATGGTGACGTCTGGGAAAGGAACAACCCTCCCATCAACCACATGTAGTCTTTCTGAGTCCTGTAGTTTATACTTCTGTGTGTCCCTCAGATTCCATTATGGAAACTAGACGACTCCTTTTCTTTTTGCTTTATGACTAGATAAGATTCATGATACAAGAATATTGTGAAGCTAAGTATAAAGACAAGACACGTTGTTAAAAACCTCAAGACGCGAGCTCGAGAGTAGACAAGCTCTTGCGTGCCATATCTGTTTCCTATAGCAAGCCATTAATCTCTACAACCTGCAGGCAAGCACCACCGTTCTATTTCTACCTCTACAATAACTACTATACGCTACCGTAACTGCTTAGGATGCCCATAGAGAGGTAAATGATTTACATGTAATGATTCCACTCTCCTGATCGTAGAGGCCGAGCGTGAAGCCTCTACTCGGTCTTTCCACACTTAAACGAAAGCATAACTCACATGTAAAGCTGTTTTTGATCTATCCCAATAATAGGACTGCACTGCGACCTCGTCTTCCTTCTTTCCTTACCTCAGTTGCTCCGTAGGGGAGATGACCATCTTCAAGTAACTTCTACCCGCAACCCCAGAGTTATCGTAGGCTGTGGGAGATAAAGTATGGTATATTCTAGCTAGTATCAGCAGTTAGATTACAGATAAGCTCATCCTTCACTCCCCTTTGTTTTTTCCGGTCCGGGTCCTGTCTATCCTAGACTTCGCGATAGACAAGGGTAATTGTCTTTGATGGGTTTGAAGGATTCCCGGCGCCGCTCAAGCTGGCAGCGTATGATGGCAAGGCGAGATTCGGTATTCTTCAAACTTGAGAACAGCTGGTATCTTGACAGAGAAGGAGAATAGCTTGGGGGGAGTAGTGCTGCTCATGTTGTGTTTGATTCTACAGCTTTGTTTGGGCCTTGTGGTTTCTTGTGTCGATCAACCGGAATCAGCAGATAATTTAGTAACACGCAAGCATTGATTAAACCCGAGGGAGTATGAACGACGCATCTCCTTGTCTTTTACAGGTAGGAAGGTTTATCAATGCCATGGATGTTACCAGATCCATGGTGCTTGGGTGAAAGCTTACTCGCTGTTAGGGTAGTACCTCATAAATTCCATTTTGATCGGGGCCATGGCCATGCTAAAGTGAACATAGGTATATACTACATCTTGTCTAACGGCAAGAGAGAAAGCCCTCTTCACGTTTCTCTTAAAATCAGTATTGGCAGCATATGTGTGATACAATGGCGTTTCTCCTGGTCGAGTAAAATTCAACACACGCGCGCCACAAATGCTTCTTAGGTTTGGGAGATTAGATGGAACAAAGTCTTTCGATGTATTTTATTTAGCAAAGCATGTACCACCACCTTGATGTATGCCACCCCTATTTCCCACAAAACACCTACAACAAAGATGTCTATCTTTCTTTTCCATCATCTGGCTCACTTTGTTTTCATATAATACCCCAATGACAATCCATCCAATCCATGATCCTGCCCTCCCAACTGTTTTATTTTCGCCTACCGGAACCCCCTTTTCCTAATAAACACCTGGCCAAGAACTTGTCCCATAAGAATATAAGAGGTATTAGTAGCAAATCAAGAAGCACAAATAAAACAGATAAAAACACCTGCCATGCAATAAGCAACCCCGCCGCTAAGTCATAACAGTACCAAATATTGGGCGAGAGCATCATATCCATAAATGTGTTGATCCATCCATACAGTCCATCCTACGGAATCGGCCACTTAGGAACCAAAAGTCCACCCCAGCACATAAGTGGCTTGGACCGCAAACAAAAAGTCGCATTAATATAATTCAAGCTTTGTAAATCCGTTCCAACCTACTCTACGCCAGACCGACAGCGCCTGCTGTGAGATATATATCCAACCAATGATTTTTCGCAAATATAGATCGCGAAGATCAGATGCCATTGATGACAACTTCTGGCAAAGCTTTCTCTACAACAACGCTGGCTTTGCGGCTAACGGAGGTGCTATCGGCAGGTTCGTCGATTGTGCTTACACTCGTGCTGGGAACGCTGCTACTCTGGGGACTGTTCTGTCCATTCGTAAGTAAAGGAGTTGGAGCGTTGGAGCTAATCTCGATTGGAACAGATGGCGCCGAAGGCACAAGTACCGAGGCGGGTGAAGTGTATGCATGAGGGCCAGTAAAGATCAACTTTTCAATGGCAGCTATCTGCTTCCCGTAGTTGTATTTTTTGAGAGAGATCAATTGTGGCTTCATGTCCTCTATGAAAGCATCTCGTTCTTCACCCTTCAACTGAGCGAGCAATTTTTCTATAGAAGTGGTTAGGCGATTGTCAATCTTGGGAACGAAAAACTTACGAATCACATAGTTGCCGTACTGATCTTTCATCATGAGCTGCAACGCACTGGTGCCATCGGCACTCGTGGCGGTAAGCTGAGCCACGATCTCTTTTCTCTGCTCTTCCGTTCCAAATTGTATGCTTTTCTCAACAACGTTCGAGGCGAATTTGTGCTTCGACAGTGTCAAGAGCTGGCCTTGAACTATCTTGATAATCTTGGCTTTGTCCACTGGGTCTCCGTGTTGGATGATGTGCTGAGTGACATAATTGCCGTACTGATCAGTGATAAGCATTGTAGCGCATAGGTGAAGCTCCTCAAGAACAGTCACTTGATCATGTGGTTTGCAATACTCTAAAATTCTCTGAATGACCCTGCAACCGTATGGGTGCGTCGCAAGATTGTGAACCTGACCTCTAAACGCGTCAATAACAAACTGAATGTGCTCGGTGGGAACTCGTTCAATCGCCTTTTGGACCACGTGGTTTCCGTTCTGATCCTTGACGCACTTCAGAATGTCAGCTTGGAGTTCCGACACCAGCTCAGCCTGTTGATCTGCTAGAACGTGCTCGAGAGCCTTCTGAACAACTCTGCAGCCATACATCTGCATGGATAATTCCATAACATGGTTCTTCATTTGCTCCGCCAACACCCGCTTTTGTACCTGATTTCCATGCTCAAACAGCTTCTGAATGACATAATTACCAAAAACATCTGTCATGAGTTGGAGAGCGTTAGGTTGAATCTCCCGGAAGAGCTGCTCTTTCTCGTCGCTGTTGGCAGTTTCAAGCTTTTGCTGGATAAATCGAGAGCCGTGCTGATCACCACTGAACTCTACCACATGTTGATAGATGTCCTTGAGTTCATAGCGTTTGCTGGTTTTTGAGTTTGATCGAAATTCCTCCAAAAGGACACTTCGAACACCGACCCCAACATCTTGGTCCTTTGCTGGGCGTGTTGGTACAATCTGAGCTGGGGTATAGGGAGTCACTGGGACGTATCCATATGGAACCGATGCTGGTCTATAATTTGGAGAATAGTCATACCCATGTGGTGGGTATTGACCTTGAAACTGAGGGAAGTAATTTTGTTGCTGGGCGAACTGGATACTCTGAAGCCTTCTCTCCAAGTCACCAGATCCCTGTGGCAAGCGAGAACCTCTGGAACCTGGTCGATAGACAGAATCTACAGGCGGGGTGCCTCCCACATAGTACTTGGGACTACTCATCTGACGACGGTAATCACTTCCTGCTGGGGAGACAGAACCTCGCTCGAATCGTGGGCCCTTGCTGAGGTATGCTTGTTCCGCAAATGGCTGTGAAGCAAAGTTGTCGTAACTCTGAGCTCCCTTCACTTCGTTCCACATTGCAGAACTGTGGGCTGGGTAGCCTTGAGGATAGTTTTGGTGATTTGGAGAATACGATGTGCCGACATGATTGTTTTGAGATAAACCTGTTTGCTCGACGTCATTAAAGCCCAGTCCTGCAAACTTGTCCCTCAGATCGATCTCTGGTTGCTCCACATATCTCGAACCAGCATTCTGCGACGAGTAAGATCCAGAGAGTCCGGAGATGGATGGTCGCTGTGAGTGAACTGAGCCGTTTGGCGTGTGTGTGAACGAGGTCAAGGATGGGTTTCGGTTACTGAACTGCAGACTTGCGTTTAGGCCAGACTCGGAAGCCCGCGACGGAGGCAGGCTGCTTTCTCTAGAAACACTGCTGCTTATTCCAAACGCTCCATTCTGGGGAGCAACTTGTTCTGACTTGAAGCGTGAGAGTTCTGCATCATATGTACTATCTATGTTAAAACCAGTGTTTTCTTTGTCATCATACCCGAATACAGGCTTTTGAACATACTTGAAGCTTCCCGAGGAAGGGTCAAGGGCACTCTTTGGTTGTGATCCTCTGTAACCTGCTGGTTGACCGATAGCTGGACGGGTCTGTTGGTAAGAATTCTGAATCTCCGACAGCGATTGTTGAGGAGCCACAGATATGCTCGATCGTACGTGGGAGGGTGATGTGCTGCCGCTATGTGAGCTCTGCAGCGTAGGCGACGTCGTGTCAGGATTCCAGGGACCAGTTGTGTTGGTACGGGCAACCCATGGATCCGATGAATCTGCTAAGGCACCAGATCCACTGGGTCCTTCCAAGAAATCATCAGCATTTGCGACTGCAGTAGTGTTAGTGATCTGTTCGGGAGCCTCAAGGTGATGAAGCATACGTCGAGAACGTGAAGCATCTCTTTTGTTCCCTAGCCCGCTACCAATGGTACTATTCCCCCAAATACCACTCGACGGTTGCCAAGCAGCTCCATTTCCAAATGTTTGTCCTAGAGCTGACGTTTGTACACTTCGGTCATCGCTGTTATGCCGGCTTGAGGCAGGGTTGTAGTCTCCGAATCGAGTTTGACGTGCCTGCAGAATGGGATCAGTAACGGAATACGCAGCTGTGGGCTTTTTTGGTCTAACTTACGGCCATTGCTGTGCGGTTGGTTGTGGCAGAGGACATTTCTGCGGTTTTTGCGGGATGTGGGATTATTTATGGATGCGGGAATGCGAGGGTTGAGAGTTCGCAATATTTCGAGCACCGTTGGATATGGCTGCCGATTACTTGAACCAAAAACTGGTCTTTCTACTAAGTATTTGACAGGTTGTGGGGTCTATGTGACTGCGGATGGAATGCAGATGTAAGCACATACAAAACGAGGCTGATCCGGTCAGAGAATGGAGCCGGAGCTGAATGGACGAGCGAACCTACCAGGATGGAGAAGGAAGCCGGAATATGTAAAGTCGACAAGTATGCTGAAAGGTCATTTACAAAATGAAGTCGTCGGATGAAGAGGTAGCGATCATGGACGAAGCATCGAGGGAGAACGAGGTAGGTAGGTAGGTAGGTATGTAGTGAAGGGTTGAAGAAAGGTATAGTATAGGTCGCACGACACCCCTTCCTTCACGTTGCATATGACACAAACGCGGCGTTGCTTGAGAAGGTAGGCACCCGCACAACAGTAGCCAGATCACCGACGTATTCGACCCGTAATTAGCCTTTCCTTTCCTCTTCGTGCGTTGTCTTGGTCGAGTTGTGCTAAATTTCTCCCTCGGGTTCAGGTGGGCGATATTTTTTTGCGCGAACAATGCGACTGGGGGAAGCAAGGGGGGGGGGGCTGTTTTGACGAGGACGGTAGTTTTTTTCAATAATTTTTCTCAAACGAACCCAAGGCGGAAGCGAGTCGAAGGTAGGTATGCGGAGGCACAGAATGAAGGGCAAAGTGCCACAGATGCGCGATTGAGCAGAAGGGGAGGTGACGCTGGATTTCCCTTGGGGCTGGAAGGGGGTCGAGGGATGGATGTCTGACGTGCAAAATCTGGGGAAAGGAGGATCACCACAAGTCGGTCGGTGTCAGTGCGAAGTAAACGAAGAATATGCTGGGGACAGGAGGATTCGGGTTGTGCGTAGCCATGGAGCCAATGGTGGTAGAGATGGGCTGTGGTGGTGGAGGAGGTGAAGGAGGTGGAGGAGGAGGAGGAGGAGGTGGTGGACGTGGTGGTGGAGGTGGTGGTGGACGTGTTGGAAGAGTCCAAGAACGAGAGCGTAAGAGAGCGTTAGAGAGCGTACGAGAAGTGTGGTGCAATAGTAATAGTCGTCCTAGTTAGTTAGTTAGTTAGTCAGTCATACAGCAGCAGCAGCAGCAGCAAGCAGTAATCTATGCATTGAGTGCTTGGGCGTGGAGTTGGGACCGGGAATATCAAGCATCAAGCATCAAGCATCAAGCAACCAACAGGTGGTGGTGGCTTGTTGAAAGTATGGTTCTATTCCGTAACAGTCTTTCCCACAGTCGGGATGCTGGTCTGTGGTTCGCTGCAGGCGCTGGTTAGGGGAAAAGGGAAAAGGGAAGGGGAACCACACCAGCCCTACTGCGGGAGCTATGTTGGATATGCTCTAGGGGGAGCTCAATAAGCTTCACGTTGCTCCATTATTAGCACGGCGTCGCAGCATGCATTAATATCAGTCAGTACATCCATCGCAAACGGTAGTTGCTTGTCCAAGATGTTCCGGGGGCAATGCTAATGTCAATGCCCCAAAGCTAATGTTGCTGCAGTTGCTATTACTCTGGCTTCCTGCTATTGCTTATTGCTGCTATCCCAACCAAACAAACAAGGACACCGCGCGCTGTCAGAACCAAACCCGGGACTTGCTTGGATACGCTCTCCTCTTTCTCTCTCTCTCTCTCGCTCTCTCTAGCTTCTACAGTACCGTCTACGGTATCTTCTACCTACATAAGCAACAATCCCGTCCCAGCGACCCGACCACAACCGCCTTCAACTTCAACACGCACCGGCAAACATACCGTTCAGGCTCCTCCCTTACACACGCGCCCCAGCACGATCGATCGAGAACTATCCAAGCACAAGAGGATGCACGCGGGAACGGTGGAAGGAATGGTAATGTCATTCTTGCCAATCCTCTGCAGCCATTTGGAATTTAGGGTTTAAAGTTTGTCCCTGTATTCACGGTACAATTACGGCTCACGCAGATTCTCCCAGGAAACGGGATTTGCCTCAATTGGAGCTCTGTTTGAGACACCCTCTCCCCCCGTAAATGTGTTTCATCCGGGGTTGACGCCATTTCTCCACCGATCGCCAGCAAACGCCCCGTACAGACCATACTGCAAAGTACTCCACAGAGCTGAGTTCGTTCAATCCTCCCCAACAAAAGCTTCACCATTACCCCCAACCAGCACCAGACTCGCCAGGACGCTCGCCGTCACGAGCAAGCGTCCGGGCATTGATGCGGCCACCAAGCACTTGCTCGTGTGCGTAGGTCTTCCTTCTACCTTAACGAAGATGGCCCAAGAGTCTCTAGATGGCCACAGCCACGCTAAAAATGCTTGAGGACATCGTATGCGGATGCCAGCATTGGAGCCTTCCTGAGACAGGATACACCATACCATACTTACATACTGTACAATCTGAACCGTAGATTACCTGCTGCACTGCGACCATCTCCGCTGAATAAACTTCCGGCCCAACTATTCCGGGCCTTCTCGGTGGCGTTGTTGATTGAGATAGTTCAAATGCTACAAGAACGTGTCTAGTCTGATGTCGCTGTAGGAGCCTCGCTCACTTGTATCGTAGGTTGGCGGACCCATACACCAATCAAAGGGGGCCTGGGCATCCAGATGGTACCTTGCCTGCTTGCATATCTCGACACTGGGACGAGGGGGTTGTTCGTACACATCTTATATCGACATGTTGTGTACCTCACCCAGCAAATCTTGTTCTACGCTGTTGTCTGCCCTGCGCCTTGTGTATTCTACAATGACTGTCATCACGGTTTGGGTTGCTTAGGGCACTGAGCAATAGGACCAGTACTAGATTAACACTTTGCATCGCAGTTACTGGCAGTGGAGACCGGTCCAGCTCACTAATACAAGGGCACGAAAAGCCTTTAGGCACCGTATGCTCAGATCATTCGTGCCATGCTCAAAGACTCACTGTGAAAGGTGTCTTTTTGACAATCTGACAAGTGACAGGAGCCACTTGGTCGTGCATCTAGAAATGCTTCAAGTGGATCGATTTCCAGAAGAAGTAGCTTTCACCGCTGTTTTCCAAACTCTATCTTCGAGACTCTTCCACTCAACCATTGTAAAAACTCTCGAAATGTTACACAGGATAATATGCTTATCAGAAGTCTGTTGTTCATCCGGAGGTTGGTTGCCCACGCATGATTGGCTAGAGGGAGGTTATTGACAACAAAGTCGGTGTGTTTCTTCCTGAGCGTTGATCGCTTTTAAGCTCTCTTCTGTAAGTGGGAGATGCGGCGTGCCGCACTCTTCTTCATGGAATACAAAGCACAATCTTCTCCAAGCATTAGACCAATGCCCTCTCCTGTCGGATATAGCACAAATTCCGGCCTGCCTAGACTCACTAACCTAACCAACCTAAGGACAGCATTCTAGCGTAGAAAAAAGACCCACAGGAGAGATATGAGTGTCAAAGAGATTGGCTATTCACTCACATGACATTGTACTACACATGGTTGGAAATAAAGTCAATTATATTCTCCCACTCTATCAGATCTCATAAGAACCCGTGGAGAAGATCAAGCTAAAGTAGGTTCAGTCAGCCAAAACCTTCCCGCTCGGTGATACTATCGAGTTGGTTCTTTCTTTTTTTCTTTCAAATCAGTAACCAGCATATGCTTCTAAACCAAATACGATCATCTTCCACACTATGCTAGTACATGAGACTTATCAGATTTTTGGAGTATAGAAGGAAGGAGATCTCGCGAGTGATGGCTATACTATTCTAAGCTTTAACTTTGAAGCATGTTCCTTTTTTTCTCAAAAGCAAGAGCATGTTTCAGCCTTGTGAAAGCTCAGAGCCAATTTATACAATTCATCCCAACATCTGTGTCGTACGAAGAAGGTCGCCTAATATGGGGGGGGG
>Ga0247810_10000642_pt1 | contig 32226 bp, 23 predicted proteins | sample UWRJL119311C1_FD_179918 | JGI IMG/M metagenome (GOLD analysis project Ga0247810, IMG submission 179918) | Plant litter microbial communities from Arlington Agricultural Research Station in Wisconsin, United States - UWRJ-L119-311C-1 | ecosystem: Environmental > Terrestrial > Plant litter >... | reverse complement strand
TCCTCCGCCTTCACCCCGGCGAACTCGCTCTCCGGGTCGAGGATGATGCGGTGCGCGAGCACGGCCACCGCGAGGTCGCGCACGTCGTCGGGGGTGGCGTAGGTGCGGCCCTGAGTGAGCGCCCAGGTCTTGATCGCGCGGGCGAGCGCCATCGCGCCGCGCATGCTCACACCGAGCACCACGTCGCGGTGCGAGCGGGTGGCCTCGATGATGTCGTTGAGGTAGCTCATCACCGACTCGTCGACGAAGACCTCGGCGGCGAGGGCGCTCATCGCCACGATCGACTCCGGCTTGATGATCGGCGAGACCAGGGAGGCTCGGGCACGGGTCGACGAGTCCATCAGCAGCGCGACCGCGACCTTGCTGTCGGGGTAGCCGAGCGTGGTCTTGATCAGGAAGCGGTCGAGCTGGGCCTCGGGGAGCTTGTAGGTTCCCGCCTGCTCCACCGGGTTCTGGGTGGCGATCACGAGGAAGGGCGCTCCCACCGGGTGGCCCTCGCCGTCGATCGTGACGACGCCCTCCTCCATCACCTCGAGCAGCGCGCTCTGCGTCTTCGGGCTGGCGCGGTTGATCTCGTCGGCGAGCACGATCGAGGCGAAGATCGGTCCCTTGTGGAACTCGAAGCGGCCCTTGCCCTGATCGAAGATCTGCACGCCGGTGACGTCGGAGGGCAGCAGGTCGGGGGTGAACTGGATGCGCGAGGTGCTGCCGTCGAGCGTGTTCGCGAGCGCCTTCGCCAAGACGGTCTTGCCCGTTCCCGGGTAGTCCTCGAGCAGCACGTGGCCGTCGGAGATCAACGCCGTGAGTACGAGGCGGATGACGTGGTCCTTGCCCACGATCGCCTTGTCGACGTTCGCGATCAGTTTCTGGAAGGCGTCGGCGAACCACGTGGCCTGTTCCTGGGTTACTGGCATGTCTTGTTCCTTAGGTGTTTCGCGGGATCTGTCAGCATGCCGGCGCGGAGGCGACGTCGAACGGCCCCCAGGTCTGGCTTCCGATGTGCACGGAGAGCGACCCGCCGCTATGGTACGACGTCAGGCCGAACGAGCCGTTCGCCGGTACGTCGTAGGTGTTGTGGTTCTCCGAGGTCCAGACCTGGTTGCGGCCGGCGGTGAAGTTGGTGACCCGCACACCGTCGTGCGGGATGCTCCCGCTGTTCTCGGTGTAGCCGTCGGCCGTCGACACGTTGCCCGCCGGCCAGCGGCAGTAGATGACGGTGGTCTGCACGGGCTTCGGGGTGACCACGATCGCCGGGCCGTCGGCCGACCCGCCCGCACCCCTGTTGTTGATGGCCGTGACCGTGATCGTGTAACTGCCCTCGCCCACGTTGTTCAGTGTCGCGCTCGTGCCGGAACCGCGGGCGCCGTTGCTGGCGGTCCACTCGTACCGCAGGCCGTCGCCGGCCTGGTCGGCGCTCGCATTGTCGGGCGCGTCCCAGGCCCAGGCCACCGTCTGGGGAGCCTCGCCGCCGCCGTCGGTGACGCGGACGTTGCGTGGCGCGTTCGGCAGCGGCTGATCGGCGACCGCGACCGCGTTGGTCGTTCCGGTGCCGCCCGACTTGCCGCCGGAATTGGTCGCGTACACGGTGGCGGTGTAGTTGCCCGCGGTGACGCCGGTGAAGTCGACCGAGTTGCCCGTGGTCGTCTTCGTCGAGCCGTTGATCGTTGCCGAGTACGTGGTGGTGCCGCCGGTGCTGCCGACGGGCGTCCAGGACACCCGGAGGGTGGTCGTGGCCCACTTGGTGGTTGCCGCGAGCGAGGGCGCGACCTGCGCCGGAGTGCCGTAGGGCGTGATCTGGTCGCTGAACGGCGACCACTCGCCCGCGCCGTTGGCGTTCACCGCGCGCGCCGCGAAGGTGTACGGGGTTCCGTTGCTCAGGCCGGTGACCGTGCAGGCGGCGCCTGCCGTGCAGCTCGTCGGAGTCGAGGCGGCGGGGTTCGTCTGCACTTCGTAGGAGGTGATGGGCTTGCCGTTGGCAGCGGGCGCCGTGAAACGCCAGGTGGCCTTGCCGTCGTCGCCGACCGCGCTGTTGTTGTCGCGGGTGGGTTTCGCGGTGATGTCCGGCTTGTCGGTGACGGTGAGCCGGATGGTCCCGTTGACGTGCCGGTCCGGGTCCTCCGTGGCGTCCTCGATCGTGTAGACGACCTCGATGACGCCGTTCTTGAGCTCCGGGTTGGGACTGATCGAGATCTCGGTGGCCGACTGCCTGATGGTGGCGGGCTCCCCCGTGTTCTGCACCACCGCATCCGTTATCTCCAGCTTCTCGCCGGTGGTCTGATACGGGTTCGAGTCGTTCGCGAGCGGCTGCACGGTGATCGTGCCGCCCTTCTCGCCGCGCTTCATCTCGAGGGTGTCGGTGACCGCGACCGCGAGCGGACGGGTGGAGCCGACCACGGTGACGGTGATGGTGCCGGGCACCTCGAACGTGTCCCAGCGCAGGGTGACGCCGAGCGTGTAGGTGGAGCCCTTCTTCGCGTTGCGGGGCGTGGTGAGGGTGAGCTGCGAGCCCGCGAGGTTCGCCTGCAGGCCGGCGCTGGCCCCGGTGAGGCCGGAGTAGGTGACCTCCTGCAGGATCTGCGGGTTCGGGTGGTCGGTCGAGGCGCGCAGGTCGATCGTGGTCGACTCGCCCACCTCCACCTGCGTCGCGGGGCTGGTGAACTCCGGCGGGGTGTCGCGGAACTCCGGGTCGCCGACGACGATGTTGAGGCGCAGGTTGCTCGACGCGCCCTTCGGGTCCTTCTCCGACGCGCCGTCGAAGGCGGTGAAGTTGATCGCGGCCGGGCCGCGGTAGTCCTTCGGCGGGGTGAACGTGATCGTGTCCTCGTCGACGTAGTTGCTCGAGCCGTCGCTCTGCACCGCGCTCACCGTGGCGGCGTCGGGGATCCAGACGTCGCGGCCGGACGGGGCGAAGACGATGTCGGAGAGGTCCCACTCCTTCGTCTCGTTCATGCTCACGTACTGCACGGGCAGCGAGGGGTCGATGATGGGCGGATCGTCGAAGCCCTCCTCGACGGCCGCGGGCACGAGGATGAACGCCATGGCGCTGAGGTCGTCGACGTCGTTGGTCACGCGGTAGGCGATGGCCTGCCGGGTCTCGCCGGGGGTGACCTCGATCGTGCCGTTCGTCTCGAGCAGGGACGCGGCACCCGCGTTGGGGCCCTCGAGGGAGACGACGAGGTCTTCGGTGCGGCCGGAGGGGTTGAAGGCGAAGCCGTCGAAGATGTCGACCGTGATCGAGTCCTCGCCCGCGATGTCCTTCTGCTGGATGGGCAGGTCGTCGGCGGTGGGCGGCAGCAGCGGCGCGTTGGGGTTCACTTCGACGAGCACGTAGCTCATCGTGCGGCCGCCGCGGTCGTTCGTGAGCTCGTAGCGCAGCGAGAACGACTGCACCGTGTCGGGCGCGGTGAGCACGAGGTACTGCCCGCCGACCACGCGCGCGTCGATGCCCTCGGGCACGTCGACCAGGGTCTTCGACACCTTGATCGGCGCGCTCTGCGGGTCGGAGTCGTTGGCGAGCAGGTCGACCTGGGCGATGCGGCCGGGCCGCACGGACACCGCGTCGGGCACCGCGTTCGGCTGGCGCAGCTCGTCGGGCTCGGGGATCACGGCGATCTTCACGTCGGCGATGCCGGTGGCCCCGAAGGCGTCGTAGACCTCGTAGCTGAAGACGTCGGTGCCGGCCGCCGCCGCGGTGGACTCGTAGACGAAGTAGTCGGTGCCGGTCTCGACGATCGTGCCGAAGGCGGGATTGGTCGGGAAGTCGAGCAGCTGGGTGGAGTCGCCGTCGGGGTCGATGCCGTTCAGCGGGATGTCGACGCGGATCGAGCCGCCCGCGAGCACGCGGCCGACCAGCGGCTGCGGCACGGGCTCCTTGTTGCCGTCGTCGTCGAGACCGATCACCGTGAAGACGGCGGTCGCCGTCGCGGTCTCCTGGAAGGGGTCGAGCACGCGGTAGTCGACGCGGTACTCGCCCGGGGTGTTCGGCGCCTGGAAGCGCAGCGCGTTCTTGCTCACGAAGGCGATGCCGTCGGCGGGCGGCGTCACGAGGTTCTCGTCGACCGTCATGGTGGAGTCGTCGGGGTGGAAGTCGTTGGCCAGCACGTCGAGCGTGGTGATGTCGCCGACGCGCACCCGTGCGGCGTCGTTGGCCGCGACCGGCGGCTGGTGCTTGGTGAGCGCGGGCACCGGCACGACGGTGACTCCGGCGGTCGCCGAGCTGAGTCCGTCGCTGATCGTGTAGGTGAAGTTCACCTGGTCGGTGAGGGCGGCGGGCGAGGTGATGCGGATGAGGGTCGATTCGAGCAACTCGACAACGAGGCCCTTCGCCGTCAGGTCTGCGGGGACGTCCACCGACTGCACGGCGAGCACGCGCCCGCTGGGGCTCACGTCGTTCGAGAGCACGGAGACCGTCACCGGCTCGTCGCCGCGCAGGTAGGCCGTGTCCTTCACCGCGATCGGCGGGATGAGGTCGTCGGCCGGCTTGTCCTTGACGTCGACGCGCACGATGCCGACGCTGTTGTTGGCTCCGGCCGAGAGCGTGTACTCGAGGTAGAAGATGCCGGTGCCGTTCGAGGCAAAGGTGATCTTGCCGGTGTCGGCGTTGAAGCTCGCGGTGGCGCCGTTGCCCGGGTCCTCGATGGCGACGAGCCCGAGCTGCGCGCCCGAGGGCGAGAGGTCGTTCAGTAGCGGCTCGACCACGACGGTCTCGCCGGTGAAGGCGGTGGCGAAGTCGGGCGTGCCGATCGGGTTGAGCGTGCCGCCCGGCTCCACCTGCACGGTCAGCGTTCCGGTGGTCGGTGCGCCGCGCCCGTCGCTGACCTGGAACGTCACCTCCTTCTCGCCGAGCTCCGACGTGAGGTGGGTGAAGGTGATGAAGCCGTCGGGGGTGAACCGCACGAGGTCGGCGCTCTTCGGCGCGGCGCCCACGAGGTAGAGGTCGTCGCCGTCGGGGTCGCGCCAGTCGGTGAGCACGTTGTAGCTGACGGTCTGGTTCGCCTCGACGCTCACCCCGGCCTCGCGGATCGCGACGGGCGCCTCGTTGCTCGAGTCCGGAACGACGCGCGCGCTGACGCGGGCGGAGTCCAGCCCGCCCCGGCCGTCGTCGACCGTGTACCCGAAGGAGATCGTGCCGATGTAGTCCGGCTGCGGGGTGAACTGCAACGCGCGACCGCCGTCGATGGGCTCGAGTCGGCCGATCGCCTCGGCGACCGCGTCGTAGGCGGAGATGACGAGCACGTCGCCGTCGGGGTCGGTGTCGTTGTCGAGCAGCGGCAGGATCGTGGTGCGGCCGGGGCGGATGCCGTAGTCGTCATCGATCGCCGTCGGTGGCCGGTTGGTGTCGGTGCGCTCGGCCAGGGTGTCCTCGAAGCTCTGGATGGCCGACTTCTCGTCGCCCTCCTCCTCGGACTCCTGCTCCTCGGGCGGGACGACGTCCTCCCAGTTGTCGACGAGGCGCATGTTCTCGTCCATGAGCCAGGAGTTGCCGTTGCTCAGGTCGTTGAGCGCGATCACCGAGCGGTTCACGCGGAATTCGACGGCGTTGCCCTGGGTGGGCTGCGGGATCTCGAGAACCTGCGGGTCCGCATCCGCACAGGACTCGACGTAGACCTGCGCTCCGGCCCAGGCGGCGTGCGCGCAGCCGTCGAGATAGACCGGGGAGGAGACCTGCTCGGGGTCGGTGACCGGCGTGTCGATGTTCGCCGGCACGCTCTCGACGGAGCCGTCGCCGAGGTCGACGCGCAGCAGGGAGTCGCCGGTGGCCATCACCGCCACGTCGTTCTGGGCGCCCACCTGCTGCAGCTTGAGCGCCGCGTCGTCTCCGAGTTCGTAGACCGTCCCGTTCTCGGCGACGTACTCGTTGGCCGACTGGTCGAGCACCACAGCCTGCTCGCCCACCGCGGAGAGCTGGAACTCGCCGACCGCCGGGAAGTCGCTCTTCACCGGTTCGTCGGCGAGGGTGGCCACGCGGTAGAGCGCCTTCTTCGCGGAGGAGACGGCGATGACGGTTCCGGCCTGGGTCACCACGGCGTGCGCATTCTTGCCGAGCTTGAGCAGCGGCGGGGTCGAGACGAAGTTGAACTGCAGGTCGCCCACCGCGGGGATCGCCCAGAGCTCGCCGTCGGGAGACATGATCGTGAGGGTGGTGCCGCCGAAACGCACCTCGGCGCCCTTGGGCACGTCGATGCCGCTGGTCACCTCGGTCGTCGCCGGACTCACCGACTCCACCCGGGAGCTCACCGGGTCGTACATGAACAGGGTGTCGGCGTCCTGCAGAACGTCGAAGCTCGCCGACGACGCGGTGACCGAGCCGTTCAGCTCGTCGATCTGCCGGTTCAGGCGGCCACCGAGCAGCTGCTCCCCGTTCGTCACCCACACATCGCGGGCGGTCAACTGCACGTCGGAGATCGGGAAACCGGGATGCAGGGCCGCGACAGTGAGCGGGATCCCGGCGACCAGGGCGATGACGAGAGCGGACGCGGTGGTCTTGTGCCGCTTCGTCCAGGAGCTGAGACGATTCACAACGCTCCCCCGGCAAGACACATCGACACGACCGCTCCCCCGCACGAGGGCCACGACGACAAACGTAACATGTGCACGGTTCTGCGCGATCGGATCGGCGACTACGTGCAGTAGCGCCCGCCCGCCGCCGTGCCCGGCTCGGAGGTGTAGGTCGTTCCGCCGCTGACGTTCTGCATCGAGACGGTGATCGAACCGGAGCCCAGCCCCGCCTTCATCTTCTGGGTGCCGTTGCCGCCGGCGATGGTCTCCCGCTTGTCGAAGACCCCGTTGACGTAGAAGTTGTACTGGCCGGCAGGCATGCCGTAGTGCGCGAGGCCGACGCTCTCACCCGCACCGTTCTCCGCGCGGGCGATGCAGAACTCGGCACGGGTGGCCGCCGGCGGAGGCGGCGGCACGGGCGCGATGATCACCGGGCCGGAGACACGGGCGTCGGTCTGGCCGCCCTTGTTCTTCGCGTAGACGGTGATGCGGTACTCGCCGGCGGGCAGGTTCGACGAGGTCGCGCCCGCGCTGGCGGTGGTGGTGACGCCGCCGCCGTTCACCGACCAGGTGTAGCTGACGCCCTCGGCCGCCTCGCCGCTGGAGCCGGTCCAGCTCCAGTTGATGCTGGAGCCGGCGTAGGGGCCCGTGGCGACGCCGCTGGGCGTGCCGGGATCGGCGGGGGGCGGCTGGTCGCGCACGGACACGGCCGGCGCGACGCCGGCGGCGCTCGAGTTGCCCCCGGTGTTCGTGGCCACCACGCTGACGGTGTGGTTGCCCGCACCCGCGCTGATCGTGGCGGTGCGCCCGGTTCCCGTCGCGCCCGTCGACGCGGTCCAGGCGTAGCTGGTGGTGCCGCCCGCCGCGTCGACCTCGGGCCAGGTCCAGGTGACGCTGGCCGTCGCCCATTTCTCGGTGCTCTGCAGCACTGGCTGCGGCGTGCCGGGGGTGCCGTAGGGGGTCACCGCGTCGCTGAACGGCGACCACTCGCCCGCACCGTGCTCGTTGACCGCCCGCGCGGAGAAGGTGTACGGGTCGCCGTTCTTCAGACCGCCGACCGTGCAGGCGGCGCCCGCCGTGCAGTCGTTCGGCACGGCGGTGACCGGGTTGCTCCGCACCTCGTAGGAGGTGATCGCCTTGCCGTTGCCCGAGGGCGCCGTGAAGCGGAACGACGCGGTGCGGTCGCCTCCGATGGCGCTGTCGCGGGTGGGCTTCGCGGTGATGTCCGGTACGTCGCTCACGGTGAGCACGATGGTGCCGTTCACCCGCCGGTCGGGGTCCTCGGTCGCATCCTCGACCGTGTAGACCACCTCGATGACACCGTTCTTCAGCGACGGGCTCGGCGAGATCGTCACGGAGCTCGCCGTCGTCGTGATCGTGGCGGGCTCTCCCGTGTTCCGCACCACGGCATCCGTTATCACCAGTTTCTCGCCGGTGGTCTGATAGGGGTTGGAGTCGTTCGCGAGCGGCTGCACCGAGACCGACCCGCTGCCCGAGCCGCGCCGCATCTCGAGCGTGTCGGTGACCGCAACGGCGAGCGGACGGGTAGAGCCGACCACGGTGACCGAGATCGTGCCGGGCACCACGAAATCGCCCCAGCGCAGGGTGACGCCGAGCGTGTAGGTGGAGCCCTTCTTCGCGTTGCGCGGGGCGGTGAGGGTGAGCTCGGAGCCGCTGAGCCGGACGTCCATGGCGGCGGAACCGCCGGTGAGGCCGGAGTAGGTGACCTCCTGCAGTATCTGCGGGTTCGGGTGGTCGGTCGAGGCGCGCAGGTCGATCGTGGTCGACTCGCCCACCTCCACCTGCGTCGCGGGGCTGGTGAACTCCGGCGGAGTGTCGCGGAACTCCGGGTCGCCGACGACGATGTTGAGGCGCAAGGCCTTCGACGCTCCCGCCGGGTCGTTCTTCGAGGCGCCGTCGAAGGCGGTGAAGTTGATCGCGGCCGGGCCGCGGTAGTCCTTCGGCGGGGTGAACCGCAGCGTGTCCTTGTCGACGTAGTTGGAGTCGCCGTTGCCCTGGATGGAGCTCACGGAGGCCTTGTCGGGGATCCAGGCGTCGCGCCCGGACGGGACCACCAGGATGTCCGCGAGATCCCACTCCTTCGTCTCGCCCATGCTCACGTACTGCACGGGCAGGTCGGGGTCGATCATCGGCGGCTCGTCGAAGCCGTTCTCCACGGCGGCGGGAACCAGGATGAACGCCATCGCACTGAGCTCGTCCGCCTCGTTCAGCACGCGGTAGGCGATGGCCTGGCGGGTCTCCCCCGGTGTCACCTCGAGCGTGCCGTTCTTCTCGAGCAGCTCGGCCGATCCGGCGTTGGGCCCCTCGACGGTGAGCACCAGGTCGTCGGTGCGTCCCGCCGGGTTGAAGGCGTAGCCGTCGACGACGTCGACGGTGACCGACTCCTCGCCCGCGATCTCCTTCTGCGTGATCGCGACGTCGTCAGCGGATGGCGGGAGCAGCGGGGCGTCGGGCGTCACCTTCACGAGAACGTAGCTCATCGACTTTCCCCCGCGGTCGTTGCTGAGCTCGTAGCGCAGCGAGAAGGACTGCTCCGTGTCGGGTGCGGTGAGAACCAGGTAGCGGCGGCCGACGACCTCGACGTCGAGCCCCTCCGGCACGTCGACGAGCGCCTTCGACACCTTGATCGGCGCCCCCTGCGGGTCGGAGTCGTTCGCGAGCAGGTCGACCTGGGCGATGCGGCCCGGCCGCACGGAGACCGCGTCGGGCACGGCGTTCGGCTGCTGCAGCTCGTCGGGCGGCGGGATGACCGCGATCTTGATCTCGGCGCTGCCCGTGGCCCCGAAGGCGTCGTAGACCTGGTAGCCGAACACGTCGGTGCCGGCGGCGGCTGAGGAGGACTGGTAGACGAAGTAGTCGGTGCCCGACTCCTCCACGGTGCCGAAGGCGGGAGCCGTGGGGAAGTCGAGCAGCTGGGCCGAGTCGCCGTCGGGATCGATGCCGTTCAGCGCTATGTCGACGCGGATCGAGCCGCCCGCGAGCACACGACCGACCAGGGGGCGGGGCACCGGATCCTGGTTGGCGTCCGCGTCGAGACCGGTGACGGTGAACACGGCCGTCGCCGTGGCGGTCTCCTCGAAGGAGTCGAGCACGCGGTAGTCGACCCGGTACTCCCCCGGCGTGGTCGGGGCCTGGAAGCGCAGCGCGTTCTCGCTCACGAAGGCGAGACCGGCCGACGGCTCGGTGACGAGCACCGGGTCGAGGGTCATCGCGGAGTCGTCCGGGTGGAAGTCGTTGTCGAGCACGTCGAGGGTGGTGATGTCGCCCACGCGCACCCGGGTCGCGTCGTTCGCCGCCACCGGGGGCTGGTGCTTGGTGAGGGCGGGCACCGGCACGACGGTGATGCCGGCGGTCGCGACGCTGAGGCCGTCGCTCACCGTGTAGGCGAAGTCGACCTGCTCGGTGAGCGCCGCCGGGGAGGTGACGCGGATGAGGGTGGCCTCGAGCAGCTCGACGACGAGGCCCTTCGCCGTGAGCTCCGGCGACACGTCCACCGACTGCACCGCGAGCACGCGCCCACTCGGACTCACGTCGTTGGAGAGCACAGAGACCGTCACCGGCTCGTCGCCGCGCAGGTAGGCGGTGTCCTTCACCGCGACCGGCGACACGAGGTCGTCGGCCGGCTTGTCCTTCACATCGACCCGGATGATGCCGACGCTGTTGTTGGCACCGGCGGCGAGCGTGTACTGCACGTAGTAGATGCCCGGCGAGGCGGAGGAGAAGTCGACGGCGCCGCTGTCGGAGCTGAAGGTCGCCACGGCGTCGCCACCGGGGGGCTCGATCGCGGCGAGCACGAGCTGCGCGCCCGAGGGCGAGAGGTCGTTCAGCAGCGGCTCGATGACGGCGGTCTCGTTGGTGAACACGCTCGCGAAGTCGGGGGTGCCGATCGGGTTGAGGGTGCCCGCCTCCTCGACCTGCACGGTGAGCGTGCCCGTGGTGGGCGCGCCGCGTCCGTCGCTCACCTGGAACGTCACCTCCTTCTCGCCGAGCTCCGAGGCGAGGTGGGTGAAGGTGATGAAGCCGTCGGGGGTGAACCGCACCAGGTCCGCCGACTTCGGGGCGGCGCCCACGAGGTAGAGGTCGTCGCCGTCGGGGTCGCGCCAGTCGGTGAGCACGTTGTAGCTGACGGTTTGGTTCGCCTCGACGCTCACCCCGGCCTCGCGGATCGCGACGGGCGCCTCGTTGCTGGAGTCGGGCACCACCCGGGCGTCCACCCGCGCCGACGCCAGGCCGCCCCGGCCGTCGTCGACCGTGTAGCCGAAGGAGATCGTGCCGATGTAGTCCGGCTGCGGGGTGAACTGCAGCGCACGGCCGCCGTCGATCGGGTCGAGGCGTCCGATCGCCTCGGCGACCGCGTCGTAGTTCGAGATGACGAGCACGTCGCCGTCGGGATCGGTGTCGTTGTCGAGCAGCGGCAGGATCGTCGTGCGTCCCGGCCTGATCCCGTAGGAGTCGTCGATCGCCGTCGGCGGCCGGTTCGTGTCCGTGCGCTCCGCGAGCGTGTCCTCGAAGCTCTGGATGGCCGACTTCTCATCGCCCACCTCCTCCGACTCCTGCTCCTCCGGGGGCACCACGTCCTCCCAGTTGTCGACCAGGCGCATGTTCTCGTCGACCAGCCAGGAGTTGCCGTTGCTCAGGTCGTTGAGGGCGATCACCGAGCGGTTGACCCGGAATTCGAGGGTGCCGCCCTGCGTCGGCTCCGGGATCTGCTTCGCCACGGGCTCGGCGTCGTCGCAGGAGAGCAGGTAGGCCTGCGCCCCCGCCCAGGCGCCGTGGGCGCAGCCGTCGAGGTAGACGGGCGCGGAGACCTGGGTCGGGTCGTCGATGACGGTGTCGATTCCAGCGGATGCCGTCGCGACGGCGCCGTCTCCCAGGTCGACGCTCAGCAGCGAGTCCCCCGTGGCGAGCACGACCGCGTCGTTCTCCGGTCCCACCTGCTGCAGCCGCAGCGCCTCGGCGTCGCCGAGCGGATAGACCGTGCCGTCGTCTCGAACCAGTTCGTTCGTGGACTGGTCGAGCACCGCCGCCCGCTCCCCCACCGCGGTCAGCTGGAACTCGCCCACCGCGGGGAAGTCGCTCGCCACCGGCTCGTCGGCGACGGAGGCGACCGTGTACAGCGTCTTCTTGGCCGAGGAGACCGCCTTGATCGTGCCGCTGCGGGTGACTACCGCGTGCGCGTTGTCGCCGAGCTCGAGCAGCGGGGGCGTCGAGACGAAGTTGAACTGCAGATCGCCCACCGCGGGGATCGCCCAGAGGTCGCCCTCCGGCGACATGATGGTGAGCACGGAGCCGCCGAAGGCGATCTCGGCGCCCTTGGGCACGTCGATGCCGCTGGTCACCTCAGTCGTCGCCGGGCTCACCGACTCCACCCGGGAGCTCACCGGGTCGTACATGAACAGGGTGTCGGCGTCCTGCAGAACGTCGAAACTCGCCGACGACGCCGTGACCGAGCCGTTCAACTCGTCAATCTGCCGGTTCAGGCGGCCACCGAGCAGCTGCTCCCCGTTCGTCACCCACACGTCCCGGGCGGTCAACTGCACGTCGGAGATCGGGAAACCGGGATGCAGGGCCGCGACAGTGAGCGGGATTCCCGCGATCAGCGCGATCACCAGGGCGGAGGCGGTGGTCTTGTGCCGCTTCGTCCAGGCGGTCAGCGAGGTCACTCGGTGGCCGATGTCTTCTGCGCGTGCTCGGAGTCGTTGCGCGTGAGGAGGTAGAGGTCGTCGCGGCTCACCAGCCGGGTGGCGACCGCGTACTCGACCAGGCGCAGGCGGCGGTTGGTCGCGAGGTTGCCGCGGTCGCCGCGCAGCCCCTGCACACCGATCTTGTCGAGCTTGTCGCAGACGTTGTCGAGCTTGCGGTTGAAGGTGGTCATCGACCAGTGCAGCCGTTCGGCGGCCGCGGCCGAGGTCGGGATCTCCCCGCGCCCGGGCGACGACTGGCTGAGCACGTGCTCGGCGAGCGCCACGATGAGCAGGCGCTGCGTGCTCGTGAGCGGCACCGGCTCGATCGTGGTCGAGCCGCCGGAGCCGGCGATGGCCGCCGAGGTGTTGTAGTAGTCGTTCCCGGAGTGCACGGTGAGCTCGTAGGTGGTCGAACCCGCGCTGAAGAGCACCTGCATCTGCGAGAAGACGATGGGGAGTTTCGCGCCCGGCGCGAGCCAGGCCTGAACCTGGCCCGTCGCATCCGTCACCGTCGCCGAGAGCAGGTTGCCCACGTTCGCGAGCCACCACATGCCGAAGTCCTCGTAGATGCGCAGGAAGCGGCGGTGCAGGTAGGGGTTGTCATCGATCACGAGGTCGCTCTCGCGCCCGATGTGGAAGTCGCCGGGGTGCACGACGTCGTACCACTCGCCGCAGAACTCGATGCGGAGCGGGCTGACGATCGGGGCCGTCTCGCTCATTCGGGGAAGCACTCCTCGAGCGGCTGCGGCGACACCTTGGTGCCGCGGCGGATGCTGACCTCGATGCAGACGGTGGACCCGGGCGTGTAGCCGTCGACCACCACCTGGTCGGTGCTGATCGGTTTCAGCGGTTCGCTGTCGGGCCGGTCGGAGCGCTTCCAGACGAAGGCGTCCCCCTGCTCGGGGTCGGGGTTGACGATCGTGAAGGTGAGGATGCCGTCGCCCGGAACCACCGAGCCCACGGTGGGCGTGGGAATGGACTCCACGACCAGGGCGTCGCCCCCGGCCTGGCCGGGGCTGTCGGTGACCTCGGGATCCGGCACTCCGCCGCCGAGCGGGATGCTCGCGGTGACCGCGCCGCCGATGAGCACCACCGCGGCGATGCCGCCCCAGAGCAGCCAGCGGTTGGCCGCGGACGCGCGGGGTGCCGGCGCCTCGACGGGAGCGGGCGCAGGCTGGGCCGGTACGGGCTGCTGCGCGGGTGCGGGTGCGGGAGCGGGAGCGGGGACGGGGACGGGGACGGGGACGGGCGTCGGGCGTGCCCGCACGACCGTGGCCTCGTCGACGCCGGGCTCGGGCGCCCGCGGTGGTGCGGCGGGGGGCGGCGTGAACGCGGAGGGAGCGGCGGGCTGCGCCTCGATGGTCGAGACGGAGCGGGCGCGGGTGGCGTCCGCGTCGTCGTCCTGCCCGCGGCGCGGGGCCTGGACCAGCAGGTTGGGCACGTCGATGGCGGTGGGGCTGTAGCCGAGCTCGAGCTCGACCCGCTGCAGCGCGCGGGCGAAGTCCACCGCGGTGGCGAAGCGGTCGGCCCGGTCGCTGGCCATGCCCTTCTGCAGCACGGCGGTGAGCGACCGCGGCACGTCCTGGCGCGCCATCGGCGTGATCGCGCCGCGCTCGATGCGGCCGATGAGGTCGAGGGTGCCGTTCGACCGGCCGCGCACCTCGAAGGGCGTTTGGCCCGCGAGGATCGTGTAGATCGTCGCCGCGAGCGAGAAGACGTCGCTGCGCACGTCGGGCTGCGGGTCGTCCTCGAACATCTCCGGCGGCGACCACGGAACGGACATGCCGATCGAGGCGCTCTCGGTGGCGCCGGTGCCGGTGTCGGCGACCGCGCCGGCGAGCGTGCCGGTGTGCACGTGCAGCGGCTCGTCGTCGACGGCCGAGGAGATACCGAAGTCGGTGAGCGCGGGCCAGCCGTAGTCGTTGCCGAGCACGTTCGCCGGCTTGATGTCGCGGTGCAGGATCCCGGCCGCGTGCGCGGTGGCGACGGCGCTCGACAGGCGGACCCCGGTGCGCAGCGCATCCGCCACCTGGAAGGTCTCCTGCTTGTAGCGCTCGGCGAGGCTCGGCCCGGAGCAGTACTCCATCACGAAGTAGGGACGGTCGTCGCCGGCGACGTCGGCGTGGTAGATCGTGACGATATACGGATGCGCCGAGAGCTGCGCCATCAGGTTCGCCTCGGCGACGAACGCCGCGCGGTTGGCCCCGACCAGCTCCTCGACGAGCAGCACCTTGACGGCGACACGGCGACGGGGCAGGGCCTGGTCGTAGAGGAATACGTCGGAGAACCCGCCGGAGCCGAGCAGCCGCACGAAGGTGTATCCGGGCAGCTCGGGGGGCTGCGACGCGGGCCGTCTCATCAGGCCTCGTCCACGGTGAAGGTGACGCCGCTGCCGAGGTCGACGATCGTGCCGGTGATCACCGAGGTGGGCTCGCCGGCGCGCAGCTGCTGCGGGTCCTTGCCCGGCATGGCGATGGTGGTGCCGTTGCGCGAGTGCAGGTCGGTCACCACGACGGTGCCTCCCTCGAGGGCGAAGCGCACGTGGGTGCGGGAGATGTCCTGGTCGGTGCCGCCCACGGTGACGAGGCGCGGCATCTGCCCGCCGGAGACCTGGGAGACGCTGGGTGCACGGCCCACCAGGATCGGCTGGGTGAGGAGCTCGCGGGCACCGTTGGCGAGCACGAGCGCCACGGTGGGGGCCGGCGGGGGCGGGGGCTGCGTCGACTTCGCGCGGCGCGCCCGCAGCTCGGCGATGTCGGAGGTGAGCACGGTCTGTCCGTCGTGGTCGCCGGAGAGCGGCGGGCGCTTCCGGCGCGAGGGCATCACGACGGTCTTGTCCTCGGGATCGACCACGACGACCGGCGCGGGCTCGGCGCCCGCGTCGGGCGCGGCATCCGCTTCGGCCTCGTCGGCGCGCTCGGCGTTCTCGTCGTCGGCTGCTGCCTCGCGTTCGACGACCGCGGCGGGCTCCGGCTCCTGCGCGGCGGACTCGTCGCCGTCGTCGCCGGCCACCTGGGTGATCTCGGTGAACTCGGCGGAGGCAGAGACGGGCTCCGGCGGCGCGGACGCCGGGGGCGTCGGCACGGGGGCGGGCGGCGGGGGCGCGATGACGGGGCGGGGGGTGGGGACGGGCGCCGGCTCGGGGGTGGCGGGCTCGGGCGCCGGCACCGGCTCGGCGGCCACAACCGGCGCGGACGGCTCTGGCGTCGCGTCGTCGGCGCGCAGCAGTTCGAGGCCCGCGACGTAGGCGCTGCCCGACACGAGCGGGAGCAGACCGATCCCGTCGACCGCGACCGCTCCGGCGACCGCCACGGAGACGCGGGAGGCGCCGTCGATATCGCGTTCCGACCAGGTGGAGACGCCCGAGCCGCTGAGCGACTCGCTGCCCGCCGGGGACTCGACGCTCACGGCCACGTGGCCGCGCAGGATCACCCGGAGCGCGCCGGAGCCGTTGTGGAATTCGAGCAGCACGAACGAGGGCGCCGCGGAGATGCCCTTCGCCGTCAGCAGGTCGAGGGCGAGCTGCAGCCCGGTAGTCTCGGCGAGCGCCGCGGAGGCGGAGGCGACGAAGCGCTCATCCGGCACGGAGCCCACGACGAGTGTGCGGGCGCCAGCCGCGATCGCGACCCATCCGCCCGTGCCTGCTGGCTGGAACTGCAGTGTCGTCACGCGGTCATCCCCTCGGACTGGTCTCTTCGAGCTGCAGGGACAGCACGGTGCGGTCCACCGTGTCGTCGCCGGGCGCACCGGTGCCCGTGCCGACGAGGTCGGACTCCACCACCACGACGGTGACGTTGTCGGATCCCCCGGCGGAGATCGCCGCGTTCACGAGACGCTCCGCGATGGTGAGCGGGAGACCGCGCCCGGGATGGAGCTGCTCCCCGTCGTGGAAGACGAGGATGCGGGCGATCTCGTCGTCGTCGAGCTCCTTGGTGAGCCCGTCGGAGCAGAGCAGGAAGGTCTGGTGGCCCCGGGCCGGCTGCAGCCAGACGTCGGGATCGACTTCGGCGTCGGCCCCCAGTGCCCGGGTGACGATATTGCGCTCGGGGTGGTGCTCGGCCTCGTGCCTGGTGATGTGTCCGAGGTCGACGAGCTCCTGCACCGCGGAGTGGTCGACGCTCAGCTGCACGAGCGTGCGCCCGTCCCAGCTGTAGATGCGGGAGTCGCCCACGTTGAAGGCCATCCAGTGGTAGTTGGCGTCCTCGCCCACGTCGACGAAGGCCACGCCCGTGAGGGTGGTGCCCGAGATGGTGCCGTCGAACTCGTCGCCGGCGGTGAGCTCGAGCACCCGGTCGTTGGCCAGGGTGACGGTATCGAGAACGCGCTGGGCGGTGGCGGGGCCGTCCTCGGCGAATTCGCCGGCGAACGCCGCGATCGCGGCCTGGCTCGCCCGGTCCCCGAAGGAGTGGCCGCCCATGCCGTCAGCGACGACGAAGAGCGGCACCCGCGCGAGGAAGCTGTCCTCATTGAGCACACGCACGGCGCCGCGGTCGGAGTGCGCGGCGAAACGGAACTGCGCGGTCACGCCGGGCAGGCGCAGCTCATGACGCTCGTCGATCGACATCCCACACCCAGCTTTCGCGACCCGGCCGCTGTTCCGCTCATCGAGGCGGCCGTAGTCGACCTGAACACACGGTAGCAAGGGAATCTCGGTTCGAGAACTTCGCGGCCGCCGAATCGCCCGGCGGGCGCCCCTAGGCCGCGCGCGACTCCGACCGCAGGCGGTGCAGCACGAGGTCGCGGTCGCTGCCCCGCCGGGTCGCCGCGCTCACCGCCGCGAGACGCTCGGCGATCACCGTCTGCGCCGCGCGGTCGCGGCCCGGGTAGACGTTGCGCCAGAGCTTGCCGGCGTCGAGCAGTGTGGCGAGGGTGGAGGACTGCGCCTCGGACCCGTCGACGACGAGGGCGTCGAGGCCCGCCCGCAGCCGTGACAGCTCCTCGCGGCCCGCGGGGGTGAGCGGGGAGACCGGCTTCCGCTCGTCCGGCAGCAGCCCGAGCACAACGAGACGCTCGAGCACCGCCGACGTGGAGCCGAGATTCGACAGACACCAGGTGATGCCGCGGGACTTGCGTTGCGCGAGCAGCAGCATCCGCACCTCGTCGACGACCGGGTTGGCGGATGCGGTGTCGTGGGCGACGACGGACTCGCCGCCCCGGGCCGGCTCGATTGTGACGAGGCCGCCGTCGACGAGGTCGACGAGCCGCGCGGCCGCGATCGAGAACGCCTCGGAGCCGTTCACCTTGCCGTTGCGCAGCAGGGCGCCGGATGCCGGGTCGTAGTGGAGCACCAGGTAGAGGCGCTCGGCGAGGGAGAGGTCGGGGTTAGCGATGGCGGGGGCCTTTCGATGCTCTGCGGGGCTCGGGCGCCGCGCTGGCGGAGTGCTGCCTGCGGGCTTCACGGCGGAGGGCGATCACACTGAGCGCCGCCGCCGCCAGCATGGCGCCCACGATCACGGCGAGCGAGGTGTACGTGCCGATCTCGGGCGCCCAGCTCACGTTCTCGCCGCCGTTCACGAAGGGCAGCTCGTTGCCGCGCAGTGCGTGGAAGAACAGCTTCACGCCGAGGAAGGCCAGTACCGCCGCGACCCCGTACTTGAGGTAGGCGAGGGTGTCGAGGAGTCCGCGCAGCAGGAAGTAGAGCTGCCGAAGCCCCATCAGCGCGAAGAGGTTGGCGGTGAACACGAGGAACGGGCTCTGCGTGACAGCGAAGACCGCCGGTATCGAGTCGAGGGCGAAGACGATGTCGGTCGTGCCGAGCGCGATGACCACGATGATCACCGGGGTGAACACCCGCCTGCCGTCGACCACGGTGCGGATGCGAGCCCCGTCGAAGTCGCCGGGAGTCGCGATGCGCCGGCGCAGGAAGGCGATGACCCGGTGCTCGGCCTCCTCCTCTTCGTTATGGCTGCCGATCACCTGGTTGACGGCCGTGTAGATGAGGAACAGGCCGAAGGGGTAGAACACCACGCTGAACCGCTCGATGACCACGGCGCCCGCGACGATGACGACGCCGCGCAGAACGAGGGCGAGCACGATGCCCGCCAGCAGCACCGCGTGCTGCTGCCTGCGCGGCACCGCGAGGGTCGTCATGATGATGGCGAACACGAAGAGGTTGTCGACCGAGAGGCTGAAGGCGGTGGCCCAGCCCGTGACGAACTGGCCCGCGTACTCCGCGCCGCTGAGCGAGAACAGGACCGCCGCGAACGCCAGGGCGAGGCCGGTGTAGAAGCCGAACCAGAGAGCGGATTCCTTCGTCGTCGGAACGCGCGGACGCCGGTACGAGAGCACAAGATCGGCCGCGACGACGAGCGCGAGGGCGGCTACGGAGCCGACTTCGAACGCCAGTGGCGGTTCGAGATCCATGGGTCTCCCTCTTCACACGGATTCCCACGGTAGCACCGCGGTGTGTCGGGGGCGGCCGGTAGCGAGGCGGCATGCGCGTCCCGGTGATCGAGGAGCCGGAACTGCTGGCACGCGACATCACCGCGTTCCTGGCCGATCTGGCCGTTCCTCGGCCCGCCCCACAACGTCGGTCGCCCGACAGGAAGCGGCGACCGCCCAGCCCCCGCAACTCCTGTCGAGGGTGCCGGGCGCGCCGTTCCTCCTGTCGGGCGCGCCGAGCGCGTGGGAGGGACCGGGACCGGCCTCCTCAGCGCAGGGCGGCCGGCACGTGCGCGGCGCGGTCCCAGCGGATCGAGAAGGTGCGGCGGTACCCGTCCGCCGCCGCCCCGTCGAGTTCGTCGAGGATCAGCGGGCTGACGCGCTGCAGCGCGCGGTCGTCGTCGAGCACGAGCGACAGCACGAGCTCGGCCGGCGACTCGCGCAGCAGCACCCGTCCCACCCCGGGGATCATCACCAGCGTGGCGTCGGGCGCGCTCGGGAAGCTGTCGAAGCGGCGCAGGCGGCGCAGGAGCGCGGCCAGCGCGTGCGGAGACGCGAGCGGGCGGATGGTGGCGGCGACCGAGATCATCGGAAGAGTGTGCCCGGGCGACGTGACCGGCGGGTGAACGGCGCACTGCCCTAAGGTCTCTGCATGACCGCTGTCGCCGTGATCCTCCCCGGAGCGCGCTACACCGCGCAGGCCCCGCTGCTGTACTGGAGTTCCGTGATCCTCGAGGAACGCGGGTGGCACGTGCACCGCGTCGACTGGAGGATCGACGCGGAGGCGGCCGGGCATCCGCTGCCCTTCGTGGAGAACGCGGTGACGCGTGCCTTCGCGGCCGCCCCGACCGCGTCGCGGCGCCTGGTCGTGGCCAAGTCCCTGGGCAGCTTCGCCCTCCCCTGGGCGATCGAGCACGACGTGCCGGGCGTGTGGCTGACGCCGGTGCTCGGCGACGACGCCGTCGCCGACGCCCTGCGCGGTGCGGGCCCCGAGCACCTCGCCGTCGGCGGCGGGGCCGACGGGCACTGGCGGCCGGAGCGGGCGGCGGGCACACGGGCGCGCCTCGTGTCGATAGCGGATGCCGATCACGGGCTCACCGTTCCCGGCGGCTGGAGCGCGTCGATCGCCGCCCAGTCGCTCGCCTTCCGCGCGGTCGTCGAGCACCTGGACGGCGGCCCAGCTCAGCGCAGCAGGTAGCTGATGTCGATCGGCTCGGTCGGAGGCAGGTCGATCGCGCCGGGATCGATGAGGTCGGCGGGGATCGTTGTGATGATGGTCATGGGATGCCTCGTCTCGACGCGTACCTCGCGATGCTCCCAGCGTAAAACATAATCTCAATTATGTAAACCGCTGATGCACTACCGTTGACCCGTGACCAAACAGGCCCGCTCTCTCGTCACACGGGAGGCCATTCTGCGATCGGCCGGGGCGGTCTTCTCCGAGCACGGCTACTCCGCGGCGATGCTCAGCGACGTCGTCGCGGCGGCGGGCGTGACCCAGGGGTCCCTCTACTTCCACTTCGCCTCCAAGCACGCGCTCGCGAGCGAGGTGCTCCTCCGGCAGCACGAGCGCGCCGTCGAGCTGATCGAGGGCGTCGATCCGCAGGCGCGGTCGCTCGAATCGCTCGTGCTGTTCTCCGTCGGGTTCACGCGCCAGATCGTGACCGACCCGATCGTGCGGGGCGGCCTGCGCCTCAGCACCGACTCCCCCCTCTCCTTCCCCGCTATCGCGAGCCGCCCCTATGAGGACTGGATCGACGCCTGCGAGGCGATGCTGGTCGGCGCGGCCGCCGAGGGCGACGTCGATCCCGGCCGCGACCTGCATTCGCTCGCCCGCTTCGTGATGTCGTCGTACACCGGCGTGCAGGTCGTCTCCCAGGCGATCACCGGGTGGAGCGACCTCCTGCCCCGGGTGCGCGAGATGTGGGCGATCATCCTGCCCGAGATCCTCGTCGCCGACAGGCGAGCGGATGCGGCCGTTCTCGCCGCGCTCGTGCCGGACACCGCGTGACCTCGACCCCGCGCGTCGACCCGGGCGGCGAGCGGCTCGCCGCCCCCTTCCTCGCACTCCTCCCCGTCGACGGGGTGGCCATCTCGATCCTCAACCGGGATCGGAGGGCCGTTCAGGTGCACGCCAGCGACGCCACCGCCGCCCGGCTCGAGGAGATCCACTTCGACCTCGGCGAGGGCCCGGCCTTCGACGCCTTCGACGCCGAGAGCGCGGTGCTCGTCCCCGATGTCACGGCGTCCGACCGTTGGCCGCTGTTCCTCGCCGACGCGGCGAACACGAGTGCGGCCGCGATCTTCGTGTTCCCCCTGAGTCTCGGTGCCGCCTGCGTGGGGACGGTGCTCTGCTACAGCTCCACGGCCGGCGCCCTCGACACGGCCGCGATCGAGATGGGCACGAACCTCAGCCGCGCCATCGCGGGCCCCGCCTTCCGGCACGCGATGATCCTGGCCGACGATGAGAACGCCGGCGATGCCAGCCCGAGCGAGATGCGCCGCGAGGTGCACCAGGCGACGGGAATGGTGCTCCTCCAACTCGAGGTGAGCGCCACCGATGCGTTCGCGCGGATGCGCGCGTACGCTTTCTCGCACGGCTCAACCCTTCGCGAGGTCGCCCACGACGTGGTGGCCCGCCGACTCGATTTTTCGACACTGAATGACTAGGCCCCCTGTGGAATACGGAGACGGTATGAGCGGCACGTCGCGAGAAGACAAGATCAACGATGCTTTCGTCGCAATGACCGACGCGCTGATGCAGGACTACGACATCGTCGAGCTGCTCTCCACCCTGCTGAACCTGTGCACCGACATCCTCCCCGTCGATGCCGGCGGCATCCTGCTGGTCGACGCGGTCGGCGAGCTCGAGCTCGTCGCCTCCTCCAGCGAGGAGGCGGAGGTGGTCGAGACGATCATCATCGCCGCGGGCGCCGGGCCCTGCATCGACTGCTTCACGTCGCGCGCGCCCGTGATCATCGCCGACATCGCGGCGACCGCCTCCGAGTGGCCGCGCTTCCAGGCGACCGCCCTGGAGCAGGGCTTCCGCTCCTCCTACGCGCTCCCGATGCGACTGCGCGACGAGGTGGTCGGGGTGATGAACCTGCTCGGCTCCTCCCCCGGCACCCTCTCGGAGAAGGACAGGGGCGTCGCGCAGGCGCTCGCCGACATCGCGGTGCTCGGGATCCTGCACGAGCGCAACTTCCGCAAGCCCGAGTCGATCAGCGAGCAGCTGCACCTGGCCCTCGACTCGCGGATCCTCATCGAGCAGGCGAAGGGCGTGCTCTCGCACGGCGAGGCGCTGACCATGTCGGAGTCCTTCGACGCGCTGCGGAGCTACGCCAAGGCGCACGGAATCACCCTGCGCACCGCGGCCGACCGCGCCGTGCGCCGCGAGGTGACGACCGCCGAGATCCTGGCGGCCTACGCCCCGGCGACCGCCACGGAGCAGTAGGCCGCCAGCACGAGCGGCCGCTGTCGCGCGGTGGGTCAGCCGGCGAGTTCGCTCGCGCGCGCGGTCTGCCAGACGTGGTCCCAGCCGGGTGCGAGCTGGGCGGCCCGCTGGCACGAGAGCACCAGGCTCGCCTCGCGGGCGATGCCCGTGCCGGCGATGTCGAAGGCCGTTCCGTGGTCGACGGAGACCCGCACGACCGGGAGCCCGACCGTGATGTTCACGCCGTCGTCGCCGTAGACCGCCTTGAACGGCGCGTGGCCCTGGTCGTGGTAGCAGGCCACGACGATGTTCCACTTGCCCTTCACGGCGGCGGGGATGAGCGCGTCGGCGGGCAGGGGGCCGAAGGCGTTGATGCCGCGCTCGCGCGCACGCGCCACGGCCGGCTCGAGGATGTCGGCGTCCTCGTCGCCGAAGATGCGGTTCTCGCCGGCGTGCGGGTTGAGTCCGCACACCCCGATGCGCTCGTCCCCACGTCCGAGCGCGGTGGTGAAGGCGCCCGCGAGGGTGAGCACGTCGTCGGTGCGGGCCGGGGTGATGTTCTCGATGGCGTTGCGCAGCGACACGTGGGTGGTGAGGTGGAAGAAGTACAGGTCGCCGGCCGAGAGCACGAGGCTGTAGTTCTTCACACCGAACTCGTGGGCGAGCAGCTCGGTGTGCCCGGGGAAGTTGTGGCCGCCCTCGTGCATCGCCGCCTTGTTCAGCGGCGCGGTGACGATCGCATCGACGCTTCCTGCCTTGGCGAGCGCGCAGGCCTCGACCACGAAGCGGTAGGAGGCGTCGCCCGCGACCCCGCTGAGCACACCCGTCTCCACCTCGGCGAGCGAGTCGCCGGTCTGCATGAGCTCGATGATCGCGGGGTTGTTGCTGGCCGCGCGCGGGTCGGTGATGACGCGCACCACGTCGGGGTCGAGCCCGATGTGCGCGACACCGCGGCGCATGGCGTCGAGGTCGCCGATCACCACGGGCACGCACTCCTCGCGCAGTTCGGGGTGCAGCAGGAGTGTCTTGGCGGTGATCTCCGGGCCGATGCCGGCGACATCACCGAGTGTCAGTGCGAGTACTGGCTTCGTCATGTGCCTGGTTTCCATTTCTGTTGACGGGTTCGAGGGTTCTGGGTCCGCGCTCGGCGGCGTGAGCGCGCGCACGATGTCGACGAGCGCGGAGGGGGCTCCGAAGCCGCCCGACTTGGTGACGACGGCGAGTCCGTCCGCCGTGCCGCCCACGAGCACGCCGTGGGGCACGCCGTGGCTCACCTCCCCGAGAACACGGATGGCGGTGGCGCCGAGACGGCGGAGCGTGGCCAGGGCGCCGTCGCCGCCGACGAGCACGAGGGCGGTGATGTCGCCGGCCGCGAGATGGTCGGCGACCGCGGCTGCGAGCCGTTCGGCAACCTCTTCGGGGGCGGCCTGCCCCACCAGGGGCGGGGTCGTGACGACGAACGCCGCGGCGTCGGAGCGGTCGAGGGCGTCGAGCTGCGCGCGGGCCACGGCGTGCAGCGAGCTGACGATCACGAGGGCAGCGCCGTCGCCGCCGTGCGGACCGGCCGGCTCCTCCGTGACGGGCGACGCCGCCCAGGCGTGCTGCAGAGCGGATGCGAGTCCCGCCGATCCGACGGCGACCGCGCGCGAGCCGACCAGGGCCACAGCCGCGGCGATCCGTTCGAGGTCGGCGTGGGTCGCGGCGTCGACGGTGAGCACGGCGGATCCCGCGTCCGCGGCGGCGGTCAGCGCCGCGGCGAGCGACGGCGCCTCGCCCGGAACGGCCACCCGCACGCTGCCCGGAACGAGCTCGGCGAGCACGCTCGAGGCCACCGGGGTCACCGGGTCGTCGGCCGCCGGCGAGGAGGCGAGGGGGGCTCCGCCGACGAGCACCACGCCGTCGACGACCGTGCGGGCGTGCTCGGGGTAGGCGGGGCAGAGCACCGCGAAGGCACCGGGGCTCCAGGCCTCGAGCGCCCCCTCGATCTGGCCGGCGACCGAGCCGCGCATCGTCGAGTCGACCTTCAGGTAGAGGCGGTCGGCACCGGCGTCGCGGAACGCGGCGACGGCACCGCGGGTGAGGTCGGCCGCGTCCTCGTGCGAGCGCGCCCGGGCGTCGGAGGTGACGGCGACGATCGCCGGGCCCGTCGCGATCGGCACGTCCGACGCCGCGAGACGCAGCTCGACGTGCCAGCCGGAACGGGCGAAGGGGGCCACGGAGTCCGCGGCGCCGGTGAGGTCGTCGGCGACGAGGCCGACGGAGACGGGAGTGCTCGTGCTCACAGCGACGCTCCCCCGCAGACGACGAGCTGCTGCCCGGTGATCGATGCACCGTCGGGTCCGAGCAGGAAGGCGGTGAGGCCGGCGACCTCCGAGGGGCGCACGAGGCGGCCGAGCGGGGGGATGCGCGGCGGGGTGCTGGAGCGCGCCGGGTCGGAGAGCATCGGTGTGTCGGTCGGACCGGGTGCTACCACGTTGACGGTGATCGCGCGCGGGGCCAGCTCCATCGCCCACGACCGGGCGAGCCCGACCAGGGCGGCCTTCGTGGCCGCGTACTGGCTCTTGCCCGCGACCCCGGAGGAGGTGCGGCTGCCGATGAGCACAACACGGCCGCCGTGGGGAATCGACCCGACGAGGGCGTTCAGCAGTTCGGTGGGCGCCTGCACGTGCAGCCGCCACATCGCCTCGCCCGCCGCCGCGTCGAGCTCGCCGAGCACGGCGCTCGACTGGATGCCCGCCGCGTAGACGACGGCGTCGAGCGGTCCGACTGCCGTCGCGAGTGCGGCCACGTCTGCGGGGTCGGCGAGATCGGTCTCCCGCCATTCGAGACGCGCGTGCCTGCGGGCCGGCGGCGTCCTGCTCGCGGCGAGCACGCGCCATCCGCTGTCCAGCAGACGGTCGACGATCGCCGCACCGATGCCGGAGCTGGCCCCGGTCACCAGCGCGCGTCCGGCGCCCTGCGGCGTCTCGTCGATCAGCGGCACGGTCATGCTCCGGCCACCCAGCCCTGGGGCACGCGCGAGTACTTGATGGCCTGGCGGAAGTACGTGTACGCGAGGTGCAGGTCGCCGGAGGCGTCGCGGTGGATCGACGGGTAGGAGAACTCGCGGTTCAGCCCGTCGCGCGAGTTGTTGCTCAGGCAGTAGCCGTCGCCCACCTCCAGGGTGCGCGACTCGGGCCAGGTGCGGCCGCCGTCGTGCGACACGGCGAGGGTCATCGGGGCGCGCGGTGCGCCCCAGAACGCGGTGCGGCGCCCGGCCTCGTCGGGGGCGCGCTCCACGAGAACGGGCTCGTCGCCCGCCGACTCGGAGACGCCGTCGTCGTCGATCTCGTCGTAGAGCGAGAGCCGGCGGGCGGTGGCGTCCTTCGCGCTGGAGTCGTTGAAGATCAGGCCGAGGTCGTCGCCGCCGAGCGGCACGAACTGGATCGAGGAGTTGTTGTTCGGCAGCGAGGTGGGAACCGGGGCGCTCCACGTCTCCCCGTCGTCGGTGGAGCGCGACTCGTGGATGAAGTCGGCCCAGCGACTGCGGTACAGGGCGAGCAGGCTGCCGTCGGCGAGCTGGTGCACGTTCATGTGCACGGCGCCGACGCTCTGCGGCACGGCGACCTCTCGCCAGGTGGCGCCGTCGTCGTCGGAGAGCAGCGCACCACTCGTGTCGAGGTCGCCCACCCATTTCTCGCCCGGCACGCTCACGCAGTGGAAGATCGGCAGGATCCAGCGCCCGGAGGCGAGCACCACGATCGGCTGGCGCACGAACGAACCCCCGGTAGCGGATGCCGCGACGAGCGTGCGCGGGACGTCCCACGTGACGCCGTCGTCGGTCGAGATGCGCAGGCGGATCTCGGCGGTGTCCTGGTTGCCCGCCCGCTGCGCCGTGTAGAGCAGCCAGAGGTCGCCGCCCGGGGTCGTGAACAGCACGGGGTTCTGCTCGGAGCGGGTCTCGTCGTCGGAGAGCCGCACCGGTGCCGTCCAGGTGTCGGAGCCGGGCGCCAGGCGCGAGAACCACACGAAGATGTCGCCGACGCCCTCCTGGGTGCCCCCGAACCAGACGCAGCCGAGGTCGCCGCCGGGAAGGGTCGCGAGGTTGGCGGCGTGGCTCTGCACGGTCGGTGCCGGGAGGTAGGCCTCGAGCCGCTCCGGATCGCCGACCGTCGCGCGCACGATCCCGTCGGTGGGCAGAGCGGCCGCGCCGGTCATGCGCCCGCCCTCGCCGTGGCGAGGTGGGTCGACGCGATCGCCTCGAGGTGGGTGAGGTCGGAGGCGATGGTCACCACGGTGAAGCCCTCGGCGAATCGCTGGGCCGCGATGTCACCGTTGGCGGTGTGGATCGCCGCGATGATCCCGGCGGCCTCCGCCGCCTCGCGCACCCGCACCAGCGCGGCGTCGAACTCGGTCTGCACGGCGGGGTCGCCGGGGAAGGCCGCACCGATCGCGAGGGCGAGGTCGGACGGGCCGATGTACAGGCCGTCGAGCCCCGGCGTGGCCGCGATGGACTCGACGTTGGCGAGGCCGTCCGGCGTCTCGATCATGGCGAAGACCAGCGTGGAGTCGTTGGCGACGGCGGGCACCGGGCCGACGCGCAGCCCGGAGCGCATCGGACCGTAGGAGCGGATGCCGAGCGGCGGGTACTTCGCGGCCGAGACGGCGCGGGCCGCGTCGTCTGCCGTGTCGACGAGCGGCACGATGACGCCGGCCGCACCCGCGTCGAGCGCTCGGCCGATCGGAGTGGCGTTGTTGGCCTCCACGCGCACCAGGCCGGCGGCCCGGCCGCCCGCCTCGATGGCCATCAGGCCGTTGAGCATCGCGGAGTAGCCGATCAGCCCGTGCTGGGCGTCGAGGGCGACGTAGTCGTAGCCGGTGCGCGACACCCGCTCGGTGGCGACGGGGGCGTCGAGCACGATCCAGTAGCCGACGATGCGCTCGCGGTTGCGTACCCGGGCGGCGAATTCCAGTGCGGTCGTCATCTGCGTGGTGTCTCTTTCGTTCGTTCTGCGTGGTGTTCTCTGGTTGCCGGTCAGCGGTTGTAGGCCGGCATGGGTCCGCGGAGCGCGGCGCCGACGGCGTCGCAGGCGGCGACCACCTCGGCGGGGAGTGCGCCGTGAGCGGCGACGGCGATGTTGGCCTCGAGGTGCTCCACCTTCGAGCCGCCGAGCAGCAGCGCGCCCACGCGCTCCTGGCCGAGCAGCCAGCGCAGCGCGAGCTCGGTCATCGGGATGCCCTCCCCTGCCGCGATCTCCTGCAGGGCGCCGATGGCCTCGAACAGGGTCGCGTCCCAGTAGCGCTCGGTGTACATGGCGGCCAGGCGCGAGTCGCCGAAGCGGCCGCCCGTCGGCTTTTCCTCGAAGCGGTGCCTGCCGGTGAGCAGGCCGCCGCCGAGGGGGTTGTAGACCATGGTCGTGAGGCCCGTGGTCTCGGCGAACTCGAGGTACTCCTCCTCGATGCGGCGGGCCACGAGGTTGTAGAGCTGCTGCGCCACCACCGGGCGGGCGGTGCCGACGGCGTCGGCGGCCGCGTTCAGCTCGGCGATCTGCCAGGCGGCGAAGTTCGAGACGCCGAGCGAGCCGATCTTGCCCTCGGCCACCAGCTCGGCGACGGTTGCGAGGGTGTCGGCGATGGGCGTCGCGCGGTCGGGCTGGTGCAGGTAGAACAGGTCGAGCCGCTCGACGCCGAGGCGGCCGAGGCTGCCGTCGACGCTCGCGCGCAGGCCGGCGGGCGAGAGCGGGGAGTTGTCGCCGGCGTCGGGGTTCGGCATGCCCGCCTTGCTGGCGAGGTGCACACGGTCGCGGCGGGTGGCGAGGATGCCGGAGAGGATGGTCTCCGAGGCGCCCCCGGCGTATCCGTTCGCGGTGTCGATCGCGGTGACGCCGTTGTCGAGGGCGACGTCGACCATGCGCTCGGCGGTGGCGGCGTCGACGGTGTCGCCGAAGGTCATCGTGCCGAGCACGAGGCGGGAGAGGGGGACGGCAGACATCATGCGAGCCTTTCTGCGGGGACGAGGATCTCGCGCGGCTTGCGCCCGCGCATGGTGGCCGGGTCGAGGGCGGCGGCGCGCAGCGCGCGCGTGTAGGCCTCGCGCGGCCGCTCGAGCACCTGGGCGGTGAGTCCCTGCTCGACGATCGAGCCCTTCGACATCACCATCACGTAGTCGGCGATCTGGCGCACCACCCCGAGGTTGTGGGTGATGAAGAGGTAGGTGAGCCCGCGTTCCTTCTGCAGGTCGGTGAGCAGCTGCAGCACCTGGGCCTGCACCGAGACGTCGAGCGCGCTCGTCGCCTCGTCGCAGACGAGCACGTCGGGAGAGCTGGCGAGCGCCCGGGCGATGCCGATGCGCTGGCGCTGGCCGCCGGAGAACTCCTGGGGGCGGCGCTCGAGCGCGGTGGCGGGGAGGCCGACGAGGTCGATGAGGCGCGCCGCCTCCTTCGCGCGCTCCGCCTTCGACGACACCCCGCGCTGACGCAGCGGCTCGCCGACGATCTCCTGGGCGGTGAGGTGCGGGTCGAGCGAGCCGTAGGGGTCCTGGAACACCATCTGCACGCGGGAGCGGGTGGGGCGCAGCGCCTTCTCGTTGAGCTTCGCGTAGTCGGTGCCGCCGAGCTTGATCTCGCCGGAGGTGGGGGTGAGCAGGCGCACGATCGCCTTCGCGATCGTCGACTTGCCGCATCCGGACTCGCCGACCATCGCCAGCGTCGTGCCCTTCTGGATGGAGAAGCTCACGTCGTCGACGGCGCGGAAGGTGCCCTTGCCCACCTGGTAGTCGACCACGAGGTTGTTCACCTCGAGCAGCGGGGCGGTGGTGGAGTCGGTCATGATGATGCTCCGTTCGGGTCGTGCGATGCCGGCGGGGCGACGTCGCCGTCCCACGGTCCGAGCTGCGGCACGGCGGCGAGCAGCTTCTGGGTGTACCCCTCGCGCGGGTGGTTGACCACGTCCTCGACCTCGCCGCTCTCGACGAACCGGCCGGCCCGCATCACGTGGATGCGGTCGGAGACGATCCGGGCGATGCCGAGATCGTGGGTGATCATGAGGATCGCGATCCTCGTGCGCTCCTGCAGCTCCATCAGCAGGTCGAGGATTCCCGCCTGCACGGTCACGTCGAGCGCGCTGGTCGGCTCGTCGGCGACCAGGAGCACGGGCTCGCCGGCGAGGGCCATCGCGATGAGCACACGCTGCAGCATTCCACCGGAGAGCTGGTGCGGGTACTTCTTGATCTGCCCGGCCGGATTGGGGATGCGCACCTGGTCGAGCAGCTCGACGGCCCGCGCGTGGGCGGCGGTCGCATCGAGCTCGGGGCGCCGCAGCCGCACCGCCTCGATCAGCTGGCGGCCGATGCTCATCACCGGGCTCAGCGCCGTCATCGGGTCCTGCGGAACCAGCGACACCGTGCGGCCGCGCACGGCGGTGATGACGCGCGGGTGCTTGATCACGTCGCGGCCCTGGAAGGAGGCGTGGCCGGAGAGCACGGCGAGATCGGTCGGCAGCAGTCCGAGGATGCCCATGGCCGTCGTCGACTTGCCCGAGCCGGACTCGCCGATGATCGTCACCGTCTCGCCAACGGCGATGCGGAAGGAGACGCCGTCGACCGCGCGGATCACTCCGGCGTCGGTGATGAGCTCGATCTGCAGGTCGACGACGTCGAGCAGCGGGGCCTCGGGGTCGATGGTGGGGAGCGAGGCGGTGAACAAGCCGGTCATTTCTTCGAGCCCTTCCGTCGGGGGGCCCGGTCTCGCAGGCCGTCTCCGAAGAGATTGACCCCCACCACAAGGATCACGATTACGAGACCGGGGAATGTGACAAGCCACCACGAGGTCGTGATGTAGTCCTGGCCGTCGGAGATGATCCGGCCCCAGGTGCTGAACGGCCGCTGCGGTCCGGCACCGAGGTAGCTCAGCGCGCTCTCGAGCAGCACTGCCTGGGCGAGGAGCAGCAGCACGACCAGGCTGGCCTGCTTGAAGATGTTGGGGATCACGTGGCGGACGAGGATCTGCACGCGGCCGAGACCGAGAACGCGGGCCGCGGCCGTGTAGGGCTTCTCGCGCTCGACGATCACGAGGCTGCGGGTCAGCCGCGCCACCTCGGGCCACTGTGCGATGGCGATCACGAAGGTGATCACCACGAGCGAGGGGCCGAAGAGCGCCACCACGAGCAGCAGCATCATCAGCAGCGGCAGCGACAGCTGGGCCTCGAGCACGCGGGAGATCAGGGCGTCGATCCGGCCGCCGAAGAAGCCCGCCGCGGAGCCGAGCACGATGCCGATCACGCCCGACACGGCGACGGCGAGCACCCCGACGAGCAGTGACACCTGGCCGCCGTGCAGGATGAGCGAGAGCAGGTCGCGCCCGAGCTGGTCGGTGCCGAGCAGGTGGCCGTCGCTGAGCGGCGGCAGCCGGCGCGAGCCGAGATCCTGCTGGGTCGCGGAGGGAACGGGCAGCACGCCGACGAGCAGGATCGGCAGCACGACGAGAAGGGTGCAGACGGCGCCGATCCAGATCTTCACCCGGCTGCCGCGACGGCGGCGGGTGGCGCCGGCGGATGCCAGCTGCTTGGCGGTGACGGCCGAGGGACGTTCGACGACGCTCATGATGCGGCGACCTTTCCGAGACGTACGCGAGGATCGAGCAGCGGGTAGCAGAGGTCGACGAGCAGCTGCACCAGCACCGAGAGAACGCTGGTGACGAGCACCGTGGCCACGATGAGCGGGTAGTCGCGCGTCTCGAGCGCGCGCACGACGAGCGATCCGACACCCGGCCAGGCGAACACGACCTCGACGACCACGACGCCGTTGAGCATCGAGGCGAAGCGGGTGCCCAGCGCGGTCAGCACAGGGATCGACGCTCCCGCCATGGCGTAGCGCCAGGTGAGGCCGTGCTCGCCGATGCCGCGGGAGCGCGCGACCGTGAGGTAGGGCGCCTGCAGGTTCACCACGATCTCGCGGCGCACCATGCGGGAGATGAGCGCGATCTGCATGATCGCGATCGTCACCGTGGGCAGCACCAGTCCGCCCCAGGTGGTGAAGCCCGACGCGGGGAGGATGGGCACGAGCACCGCGAAGAGCGTGAGCAGCATGGTGCCGGTCCAGAACTCCGGCATCGACTGCCCGGCGATGGTGACGACGTTGGCGCTCAGTTCGCGCGCAGTGTCGGCTCGGCGCGCCATCCACACACCCAGCGGCACCGACACGATCGTCGTCAGCACGATCGCCGAGACCGCGAGGGTGATCGTGTAGGGCAGGCGCTCGAGCACTACCTGCAGTGCCGGCGCCTGGAAGGAGAAGGAGGTGCCGAGGTCGCCCTGCAGCAGCTGCCGGAGGAAGACCAGGTACTGCTCCCAGATCGGGAGGTCGAGGCCGAACTGGGTGCGCACGGCAGCGAGCTGCTCGCTGGTCGCGAGCGGGCCGGCGTAGGCGACCGCGGGATCGCCGGGCGCGAGCCGGACGAGCACGAACACGGTGGAGACCGTGAGGAAGACGGTGAGAACGCTCTGCGCGAGGCGCTTGAGGAGGTAGCCGAGCATGATCCCTACGCCTTCAGTCTGACGTCGGCGGCGAGGTACGAGCCGTTGGGGCCGAGCGCGACGCCGTCGACACGGTCGCGACGGGCGAGAACCGCCTTGGGCGCGAACGACCACAGGCAGGGCCAGGAGTCCCAGACCGCCTGTTGCGCCTGGTCGAGGTAGGTCTGCCGCTGCACCGGGTCGACCTCGCTCGAGGCCTGGCCGATGATGTCGGTGATCTCGGGGAAGACGTAGCCGTGGTACGAGTCGCGGGTCTCCTCCTTGAGGGCGGTTCCGGCGTACATGCCCTGCAGCAGGGTGACGGCCAGGCCGGTGGGGCTCGCATAGCCGTTGCCGAGCACGTCCCAGTCCCCCGCACGGCCCTGCCGCCAGGCGGAGATGTCGCCGCCCGGCTCGAACTGCTGCAGGGTCGGCGACACACCCACGGCCCGCAGCATCTCGTAGACAGCCTCCATGATCTGGGTATCGCTGGCGAACTCGCCCGACTCCCAGATGATCTTCAACTCGAGGTCGTCGACCCCGAGCGACTTCAGCAGCGAGCGCGCCTTGTCGGGGTCGTACTCGTAGCTCCCGGTCTCGGCGGCGCCGGTGAGCCGCTGCGGCACGACGCCGGTGGCCTCGACCACCGATCCGACGAGCACGTCGTCGACCAGTGCCGAGCCGTCGATGGCGTAGCTCAGCGCGCGGCGCACCTCGGGG
>Ga0247810_10000641_pt1 | contig 32251 bp, 27 predicted proteins | sample UWRJL119311C1_FD_179918 | JGI IMG/M metagenome (GOLD analysis project Ga0247810, IMG submission 179918) | Plant litter microbial communities from Arlington Agricultural Research Station in Wisconsin, United States - UWRJ-L119-311C-1 | ecosystem: Environmental > Terrestrial > Plant litter >... | reverse complement strand
GACGCTTCAGCAAGGATCAGATGTTACTGTTGTTACACGTACAGCAGTAGGCCAGCCTATTGGTCAGTTTTACGGATACAAAGTAATTGGACGATTTGAAAAAGCTACTGATTTTTATTATAAAGATAAAAACGGAGCAGTACAGCCAACAGCTTTGCCGGAAGGTATGGTAATTGGAGAAAATGGGGTTTGGATTGGAGATTATATGTTTGAAGATATAAATAAAGACGGAGTTATTAACGAAAAAGATACCAGTTATATTGGAAACCCTGCGCCTGATTTTACATTTGGTATCGGAAATACTTTTACATACAAAGGGTTTGATGTCAATATCTTAATAACTGGTTCTTATGGAAATGAAGTGTTGAATTATCAAAGACGCTGGTTAGAAAACCCTCGTGAAAACACGAATTTATTAAAATCTGCTTTAGGGTATGCACAATTAGAATTAATTGATCCAAACGGACCAAATGATTATCGTAATGTACAGATTGTTGGAGGAGATCCTTATATGCCTAGAATAGGAGCTTCATCTGCTTCGTCTGCTTCAAATTTTCGTTTGAGTAATCGTTTTGTAGAAGACGGATCTTATGTAAGAGTAAAAAACATCTCTATTGGTTATAATCTGCCAAAGAGTTTATACGCTAAATGGGGAATCTCGAATATTAAAGTATATTCTAATGCACAAAACGTATTAACATTCACTAAATACAAAGGATATGATCCTGAAGTAGGTTCTATTAATCAAAATAATCTTTTAAGTGGTGTTGATAATGGTCGTTATCCATCCCCAATCATCACTACACTTGGATTAAATGTTAATTTCTAAATTATTACAAAAGATGAAAACAAAAAATATATTTTACAGGGTTCTTCTAATTGCATTACCATTTGTTTACACTAGTTGTAGTGACCTTTTAGATGTTGAGCCGGAAGACCGAATTACAAAAGAAAATTTTTATAAAACCGAATCTGATTTTCAGGCTGCAACAGGACCATTATACAACAAAGTATGGTTCGATTTTAATGATAAGTTTTACTATGGTTTAGGTGACGGACGTGCAGCTAACCTGTATGCTCCATTTTCTGATTATGTTTATCCGTTTACAGATTTAACAGAGACAGGATTAACAGGACCATTAGTTTCGGCATGGGGATCTTTATATAATGTTATACAACAATCCAATAATGTTATAATTGGTATTACAGGCAGTACTGTTGATGAAAAAGTTAAGAGCAAATATATTGCCGAAGCCCGATTTATGAGAGGTACAGCTTATTGGTATTTGGCTTCATTATGGGGAGACGTAATTATTTCAACAGACCCGAAAGAGCTGGTGAAAAATCCGGTTGTGAATAAAAATCCATTAAAAGATGTTTATGAATTTGCGATGCGTGATTTAGAATACGCAGCCAAAAATCTTCCGGCACAAGCTGGACAGTCTGGACGTCTAACAAAATATAGCGCTTTTGGTATGTTGTCACGTGTTTATTTATCTTATTCAGGTGTTAGTGATAATCCAAACAGCGGCTCCAGAAATGAGGAATATCTTGATTTAGCCCAAAAAGCAGCTTTAAAAGTGATCAACGAAGGACCTTATGTATTAATGGATAATTATGCAGATTTGTTCAAAATAGAAAACAACAATAATACAGAATCGATGTTTGCTCTGCAATGGGTACCAAACGGAGATTATGGTGTTACCAATACACAACAGGCATATTTTGCATTTAGTTCGGATATTACCGGTGATGATGCCGCTTGGGGATATTGGACCAGAGCTTCTTATGATGTATTGAAGGAATATGAACCAACTGATAACCGTCGCAAAGCTACCTGGATGGCAGACGATGATTTTTATGCAGAAATTAGTAAATCAAACGGTGGTTTTACTGTAGATCACACAAAAGATTTCTTAACTGTTAAAAAAGGCGTTGTAGGTTCTGCTAAAGACAACTCAAAAATTTCAAAACAAAATTCTGCTTTAAACACTTATATGCTGCGTTTGGGTGAAGTGTACTTAAATTACGCTGAGGCAGCTTTAGGAAATAACGCCAGTACAACAGATGCTACTGCTTTATTAGGCGTAAATAAACTTCGTTTGCGTGCGAATGTTGGAATAAAATCAAGTCTTAGTTATAGTGATATTATTCATGAAAGAAGGGTTGAGTTATGTATGGAAGGACAATATTGGTATGATTTGGTTCGCAGATCTTATTATAAACAACAAGAAGTAGTTAATTATATTACAGGGCAAGATAGAGGGACTATTGTTCCTATTCTATATGACACACCAACGAATACGGTATCGATTGATGCTTCAAAAAGCAATAGTACACGTGCTATTGGAGTAATTGATGCTACAATTTTTGTCCTGCCTTATCCGGAATCTGAGCTTATTCAAAATCCTTTATTGAGAGAGAATCCTGTTCCATATAAATTTACAGAGGAAAGAATAACAGATTTATTCTAGTATTATGAAAAATAATAAATATAAAAGAGCGATTAATATGAAGAAATATATTTTAAATAAAAATTATTGGACACCCATATTATTTCTTGGGATAATGGTTTTTAGCCTATTGTTTACTGCTTGCGATAATAGCGATTCCAATGAAGGCGGAGGAAAAATAACGATTAGCAAAGTATTCCTTGAAGATGTAAATTCAGATGTACCGGACAGGGAAGTAACTTTTGCAAGATTAGGACAATTATTGCGTATCGAAGGTTCTGGTTTTAATGGTTTAAAGAGGGTTTATATTAATGGATACTCGACCTATTTTAATGTTGTTTTTGTATCAGATAATTCAATGCTTGTAAGTATTTCTGCAGATACACCAACTACTGATGCAGATCCCGAAGTTCGAAATACAATTCGTTTAGCGAATGATAACAATGAAGTGATATATTCATTTGAAATTCGTTCTGCAAAACCTGTGATAGAAAGAATCTCAAACACGATGCCTAATGCCGGTGAAACTATAACCGTTTATGGTTCTGGTTTGACAGAGATAAATAAAGTAGTTTTTCCGGGGAATATAGAAACAACAACCGGAATTACTTCTGATGAAGATGGTGAATTTTTTACCGTTACTGTTCCTGCCGGAGTTTCAGAAAACGGAGGTTCACTATTCATTCAGGGGGCTAATGGAGGAGTATACTCACCAGCTTATTTTAACTTTAAAAAGGGTCTTTTATTGAATTTTGATGGTCAGGGTAATCACGGATACTGGAGTACTGAAGACAATCCAGGTATGATGAGACCAACTGATTTGGAATCAACTGTAATTGGAGTTGAGAATGTTTCTCAGGGCAAATATGTTCCACATATTCCCGCTCGTATTGCTTCTGTTGATGCGGGGAAAGGCAGAGCTACCGAAACCTGGACAGACGGTAATGAAAGCTGGAGAACGCAGCTTACACCATATATTCCTGCTACGACTCCTTTGGACAAAGTGGCATTTCAGTTTGATATTTATGTTCCTGAAGAGTGGAAAGACTCCGGTTACCTGAAAATTTGTTTGATAAATAATTTTAGCGCAAGCCAATGGACTGGTGGTTGTTATAATTATGTTCCGTGGCTTGTTGATGGAAAGTCAGTTGTATTTAAAACTACTGGATGGACAACAGTTACGATTCCATTCAATAAATTTTATTCGTATTCTACAGGAGCCTTTACTTTTGAAGATGTGTTAGTTTATCGTGAAACTGCGACTTATAAAAATTTCGGTATATGGTTCGAAAATTCTAATGTTAAACTTTCAAATGTTACAGGAACTGCCAGTGAGGTTGAATTCGCTGCTAAAGCGACTTCTGTAAAAGTTTATACAGATAACTGGAGAATAGTGTCTTTAGATACACCTATTTATGATGATTTTTCAAACTAAAAAAAATATTAAAATGACATATAAAAAGATATTACCTATAATAGCTTCTTCATTATTGATTTTTTCATCTTGTGATGACAATTTAATGGAATGGGAAAAAGATCCCGATCACGGAGAAGTAACAGGAGCAGAGCTTCCATTGGAATTGGTTGAAAAAATCAGCCGCTATCAAGCGCTAAAAACCTATACTGATTTTGTTTTAGGAAACGGAATCGGAGCTGATTTATATATGAGTGACGAAGCATATCGAAAAATAGTAAACGAGAACTTTGACGAAGTAACCCCAGGTTATGCTATGAAACATGGTGCAATGGTCAATGCGACTGGAGCAATAAACTTTTCTACTATTGATGCTTTTATAGCTAAGACAAAAGAAGCAGGATTATCAGTTTATGGGCACACTTTGGTTTGGCATTCGAATAACAATGCTGGTTATTTAAATGGTATTATTGCACCAACAGTGATTCCAGGTTCGAGTGGATCAAACTCCCTTGATTTAGCAGGTTTGAAAAATGGTACTTTTACTGAATGGGCAAGAAATAACCCAGGAAAAGGCATAAGCATTGAGGCAAATAAAGGGCTTACTGCCACTTCACAGGCGATAAAATTAGAAGCAAGTACAACATCTTCTTCAGCGCACAACCTGCAGTTGACATCTCCTAATGTTCCTATTGTGAGCGGTCATAATTATGAAGTTTCTTTTTATATTAAATCAGATCAGGCGGGAAAAGGTCGTATTTCTTTTAATGCATCGTTAACAAATAAGTGGCCTTATAAAGATTGGTATAATACAGGTGCAGCATGGACAGAAGCGTTTGTAACTACATCATCCTGGCAACAGGTCAAAATAAAACTGGCTTCGACTGATTTTGTAATCGGAAGTACGAGTTTTCAATTTAATATAGATTTAGGATATCTTCCAAACGTAACTTATTTAATTGATGTGAATACAGTAGCCGTTGTAGATCTTGATGTTCCTGTTGGAGTTGCGAATTTAGTTTCTAATGGAAGTTTCAACTCAGGCATCACAGGCTGGACAAAGTCTAATGGAGGAACAGATGCGTTAAGTGCTGCAAGTGCTCCTAATACCTATGAAGGTAGTGGAGCAATGAAAATTGTTAACGCAACCAGCACTCCCACAGAGCAATATACAATTCAGATTAATTCTCTTTTCACTTCTACATTAACAGCTGGAAAAAAATATACAATTTCGTATATGATTAAATCTGAAGCAACGGGTTCTGTAAGATGTTCAAGCACACCACAAGCATTAGCCAGTTACCAGGGTGACCAGGCAACTTCTACTACTTGGAAATTGATTGAATGGAATATAACTGCAAAAGGAGGTGAAACAGGTTTTAATTTTGATTTAGGAGCTGCTGCTGGAACTTATTATATTGACAATGTATCCGTAACTGAAGTTGGTGCCAGTACAGGTGGGCCAACAGCGCCAATAACTATTGAAAAAACGGATGCCGAAAAAACAACAATCATTGGTAATGCCATGCAGGATTGGATTTCTAAAATGATGACACATTACAAAACAAGTGTTTTTGCATGGGATGTGGTAAATGAACCGATGAGAGAAGATGGTACATTGCGTCAAGGAAACGAAGGCGAAACTGCTGCGGATCATTTTTCCTGGGTAAAATATCTTGGTAAAGATTACGCTGTTACTGCTTTCAAATTGTCACGTCAATACGGAAATGCTAACGATAAATTATTTATAAATGATTATAATTTAGAATCAAGCCTTAGTAAATGTGACGGTATAATTGATTACGTGCAATACATTGAAAGCAAAGGAGCTACAGTTGATGGAATTGGAACACAAATGCATATTTCTTTAACAACTGATAAGGCTAAAATTGATCAAATGTTTCAAAAACTGGCTGCCAGCGGAAAATTGATAAAAATCTCTGAATTAGATGTCAGATTAGGTACCAAAACGCCAACGGTAGCACAACAGGCTTCTCAGTCTGAAATGTATCAATATGTAATTGATTCCTATAAAAAATACATTCCCGCTGCACAACAATATGGTATTACGGTATGGGGAGTTTCGGATAGTGTTAAAGAGCATGAGTTCTGGCTTCCTGATGAATCACCTAACCTTTGGGATGCAAATTACGTTCGTAAACATGCTTACAAAGGCACAGCAGATGGTCTTGCAGGTAAAGACGTAAGTAAAGACTTTACAGGCGAACTGCAACCATAATTTTTTTATTATAGTGAATCCGTATTAAAATCTCAATTCCCAATGAGGTTTTGATATGGATTCGTTATTTTTAAATATTTGCTTTTAAAGTGAAATTGAAAAATGATTTTTAATATTAAAAAAGACAGCATGTTTAATTTAAAAAAAAATGGATTTGTTTTATTGATGTTCTTGACAATACAGTTTGGATTTGCACAGGATAAAATTCCACATCTTCAGAAAAAAGGAAATAAGACCCAGTTAATTGTCAACGGAAAACCATTTATTATTCGGGGAGGTGAGTTAGGAAATTCTTCTGCAACGAGTATGGAAAGTATGGAACCCATTTGGTCTAAACTTACCGATATGAACCTGAATACCGTTTTGACACCTGTTTATTGGGAACTCATAGAGCCTCAGAAAGGTAAATTTGATTTTTCTTTGATAGACAATCTTATTCTCAAAGCCAGAAAAGAAAATTTAAAATTGGTATTTCTTTGGTTTGCATCCTGGAAAAATAGTATGTCAAGTCATGCTCCGGCGTGGGTAAAACTAAATCAGAAGAAATATCCAAGGGTTAAGGATGATAAAAATAGAAGCCATGAAATTCTGACTCCCTTTAGCGAAAATAATTTACAGGCAGATTTAAGTGCTTTTCAAAAACTGATGCAACACATCAAAGATTTCGATCAAAATAATCAGACTGTAATAATGGTTCAGGTTGAAAATGAAATTGGAATGTTGCCAACAGCACGTGATTATTCTTCATTAGCAAATGAAGCTTTTGATAAGCAGGTTCCGGATGAATTATTAAAATACATGCAAAAAAACAAAGAAAAACTAGTACCTGAATTTTTTGAGGTTTGGAAAAAAAATGGCTTTAAAACTTCAGGAAATTGGCAACAGGTTTTTGGAAAAGGTTTGCATACAGACGAGATTTTTATGGCCTGGTATTTTTCAAAATTTACCAATACAATTTCGAAAGCAGGAAAAGAAACTTATGCAATTCCGTTATTTGTGAATGCAGCTTTAAACGCTCCAGAAAAAAAGCCGGGAGAATATCCAAGTGCCGGACCATTGCCACATTTAATGGATGTCTGGAAAGCTGCCGGAACATCAGTCGATTTTCTGTCTCCGGATTTTTACAACCCATCGTTTAAACATTGGAACGATTTATTTACCCGTCAGGGAGATCCTCTTTTTATTCCGGAACATCGTTTTGATACGACTGCGCCGTTTAAAGGTTTGTATGCAATTGGACATTATGAGGCCATTGGTTTTTCGCCTTTTTCAATTGAATCTGTAACGGATGCAAAAAAAGAACCTTTGGGAAAAATATATGATTTCATCAGACAATTAACTCCTGTAATTGAAAATAACAAAGGAACTGGCAAAATTGAAGGAGTTTTATTAGACAAAGAAAACAAATCCCAAATAATTAAATTAGGCAATTATGAATTTACGTTTAAGCATGACTATACTTTAAATTGGTCGGATGCCGCTAAGGATGAAATTTGGCCAATGGCCAGCGCAATAATTATTGAAACTGAAACAGATGAGTTTTATATTGCGGGATCAGGAGTTGTAGTCACTTTTAAGCCATTAAAAAACACATCTCTGAATGCCGGAATTTTAAAAACAGATCAGGGTAAATTCGAAAATGGTCTTTGGAAAACTGTTCGCCACTTTAACGGAGATCAAACCCATCAGGGAAGACATCTTCGAATTGCTGTTGGAGATTATGAAATTCAGAAACTTAGGCTATATACATATGAGTAATGTAACTTTTTAATTTTTAAACATTTAACTTTTGTTTATTTAATGAAAGATACATTTTTTAATTATTTTCGTAAGAAAATATATGAAAAATCGTCATGAGAGAAACAGACTATATATAAACAAGGAAGAACAAAAATTATTAAAAAAGACTTCTATATTATTGGCAGGGGCTGGTATTGGCAGTGTGATTGCAGAATGTTTGCTACGATTAGGTTTTGAAACCCTTACCATAATTGATGGAGATGTTGTAGAGTTATCTAATTTAAACAGACAAAATTATATTGAAAATGACATCTCAAAATCTAAAGTAGAAGCTATTAAGGAAAGATTGCTTTCAATAAATAGTAAAGCAAAAATTACCATTCATAATTGTTTTTTAAAGTCCGATAATGTTGATCAGTATATTGAAGGACATAATATTGCGATTAACGCCCTGGACTTCACCTCAGAAGTTCCATTATTATTTGATTCATTATGTCAAAATAAAAACATACCAGTACTGCACCCTTATAATTTAGGATGGGGCGCACTGGTATTAGTAATTTCTGAAAATCAGGGACTACATATTTTAGAAAAACCAAACGAACAATTTAATGAAGTGAATGCTGTAGAATACGTATCTGGTTATATGAGATTTTCCGAAAATCCACAGGAATGGCTTGAAGAAATAATAGATAAATATAAAAAGGAAAACAAAAATCTTCCTCCACCCCAGTTATCAATTGCATCCTGGCTGGCAGCTGGAGTTTGTACTAATATTGTATTTGATATTACCACCAATAGACCAATAAAAAAATTTCCGGATTTTTATCTCACTACAATTAAGTAGTAATCTTTTAAAATTTAGAAAGCATCTGCTTTAATATTTCATAACATACTTTCCTCATATAATAGGCTGTGCTGAATTCTATTCGACACAGCTTTTTCATTTTTATATAATTCAGGCTTGTATTATATAAAAAAAGAAATTATAAAAGACTACTAAAAAAGGTAATAAATCAACTATTTGGTGTTTTGTCAGTCTATTTGGCAATTCTATGTTGTTTAATGCTAATAATTTTACAAGATTAAAAAGCAAGTTTAATCTAAACCTAGAAAAAATGGAATTAACTAACGATCAAAAAATTTTGGAATCCATTGTTAAAAAAGCATGGGAAGACCCCGTTTTTAAGAACAATTTGATAGCAAGCCCAGTCTCAACATTAGAAAACTTTTTAGGACAGCCGATCCATTTACCAGAAGGAAAAACTATTAGTGTAGTGGATCAATCAAATGCCTCTACAATCTTTATCAATATTCCGGCTGACCCAAGTGTAATTGTCGAAGACATGGAATTATCTGAAGAACAATTAGACATCATTTCAGGAGGTGGAGGAGATGGCCAAACACCTCCAATTATTGTTAAATAGTTAATAGCACTGAAGAATTTTTTAGCTGAACCGAGGTGTAATTCTATTTATAGAGTTGTAACTGTGAGATAAAAACGTATATGCTCATTTTGAACATATACGTTTTAAATTTAAAATAAGACCACTAGTGAAAGTTTCATACACATATTTGCTGTTATTTCTTTTTCTGATATGCGGAACAAGTATAAAACTGCGTGCACAAAAGAATGTGTCACATGAACAGGTTATTACACATGCACCTGAAAATAAGAAAATAGCTGACAGTTTATTGAGCATTGGAGTAAAACGCCAGGATGCCGGCAAATTTTTAGATGCAATGGCTTTGTTCAAAAAAAGCTTAAAAATATATCAAAAATTAAGTGATCAAAAAGGGATCGGTGATAGTTATAATAAAATTGCAACGACACATTATTATCAGGGAGATTATTTAAAAGCCCTGTCTTACTACACAAAATGTAAAGAAACCTATGAAAAGGTTAATTTCAAAAAAGGTATTTCATCGGCATTAAATAATATGGGTGCTGTATATTATTATTTAGGAAATTACCCAAAAGCCTTGGAGTTTTATAATCAGGCCATCGAAATTCAAAAAAAAATAGGAGACAAAAAAATAATTGCTGCAACAACCCAAAACATTGGTGGAATATATATAGATATAAAAGATTATTCCAATGCAATGATTTATTCCCAAAAAGCTAATGCTATTTATAAAGAATTAAAAGATTCAACCGGAATTTCACATAATTTAAATGGTGCCGGAAAAATTTATATGATGCAAAAACATTATTCTAAGGCTTACGATTATTTCAATAGGGCTTTAGTTATTGCAGAAAAAATAAATGACGAGCAAAAAAAGATAGAAGTACTTTATAATTTAGGCGAGTTATTTCATGTTCAGGATGATCTTACCAAATCCTTGTCTTATTATAATCTTTGTTTAGAATCATCAAAAAAAATTAATAGTCTACAATACACAGGTATTTCGCAAGTATCAATTGGTACTATATTAAATCAATTAGGAGAAAATTATAAAGCCATTGAGAAATGCAAAACTGGACTAAGGATAGCAGAAAATTTAGGGGCATTATCGGTTAAAAAAGAGGCTTGTAAATGTCTTTATGAAGCTTATAAATCCTCCGGAAATACTAAATTGGCTCTTAATTTTTATGAAAAATCCAATGCTTATAACGATAGTTTACAATCACAAGAAACGTCCAATAAGATCTTAAATATGGAGTTTCAAAAGGAACTCTTAATCGATAGCATTGCATATGTTACCAAAGAACATACAATTGAGCTTAAACATAAGGAAGAAGTTGAGAAGAAAGAGAAACAAAGAAATTTGATTATTATTTCTTTAGGATTTATTTTATTGATTGCCATTGCTTTAGGAAACAGGCTTAATTATGTACGAAAATCAAGAGAAGCCTTAAAAATAGAAAAGGACCGTTCAGAAAAGTTATTATTAAATATTCTGCCGGAAGAAATAGCCGAAGAGTTAAAAGAAAAAGGTTTTGTTAATGCCCGGGATTTTAATTTGGTTTCTATCCTCTTCACCGATTTTAAATCCTTTACACAAACTGCCGAAAAAATGTCACCAAAAGATCTTGTTGAAGAAATTAATGTTTGTTTTAAAGCTTTTGATTTAATCTCTGACAAATACGATATCGAAAAAATTAAAACTATAGGGGACTCATATATGGCTGCAGGTGGAATTCCAAATCCAAATGAAGATTCGCTAAAGAACATTGTATTAGCAGGATTAGAAATGCAGGAGTTTATGACAGAAAGAAAAATACAAAACTCGATTATAAACCAGCCTGCTTTCGAAATGCGTCTGGGTATACATGCCGGACCAATTGTCGCCGGAATTGTCGGTGTAAAAAAGTTTCAATATGATGTCTGGGGCGATACCGTAAATACTGCCAGCAGGGTTGAAAGTAATGGAATGACCGGTAAAGTGAATATAAGTGAGTCTCTTTATAATTTAATCAAACATGAAGATTGTTTTCAATTTGAATACAGAGGTAATATTTATGCCAAAGGTAAGGGCGAAATAAAAATGTATTTTGTTGAAAAGAATAATTTTTTTATCGTTGAAAATAATGTTTTAATCGACCATCTACATAATTAAGTTCTTTTTGTCAGTTTATTTGGCATTTTTATAATGTAATCAACTTCTAATTTTACATTGTACAAAAGGAACAAATCATGGAACATAATAAAGAAGAAGAAGTTTTACGATTAATAATCTCCAAAGCATGGGAAGATGTTAATTTTAGAAAAAGCCTGGTTTCAGATCCTATAAAAGCAATAGAAAATCTGACAGGAGCTAAGATTGTTTTACCAGAGGGAAAAACCCTGGTAATTAATGATCAGACTGATAAATCTAAGGTTTACGTGAATATTCCAAGTGAACCCAATATTGAAGACATCGAACTTACAGAACACCAGTTAGAAATAATTGCCGGTGGAGGACAAACAGTATGGCCTGATTTGGTTAATAGTTTATTTCCTGCCTTGAAAAATTATATCATAGTATAAATAGAAAAACTTTGAATTAAATATTTACAAGTTTAATTTCTTAACCCCTCATTTTAACATACGTTATAAACAAAAGATTACTATCAATCACTTAAAAAATTATTATCATGGAAATTACGCAAGAACAAAAATTGTATGCAGAAATTGTACAAAAAGCATGGGAAGATGCTGAGTTCAAAAAAGAATTAGTAGCAAACCCTGTAGCTGCAATAGAAAAAATTACAGGAAAAAAATTGAATTTACCCGAAGGTAAAACATTCGTTGTGAGAGATCAAACAGATGAATCTTCAATCTACATCAACATACCTGCAAAATCAAATGTAGATAATGTTGAATTAAACGAAGAGCAATTAGAAGCAGTGGCAGGTGGTATCATAAATCCTTTTTTACCAATTGATATTATTCTTCCGATTATCAAATGGTTGGTTTAAATTATGAAAATCAATAAGTAACAAAATAAAATCAATATCATGGAAATTACACAAGAACAAAAATTGTACGCAGAAATTGTACAAAAAGCATGGGAAGATGCTGAATTTAAAAAGGAATTAGTAGCAAATCCTGTAGCTGTGATCGAAAAATTTACAGGGAAAAAGTTGAATTTACCAGTAGGAAAAACGTTCGTTGTAAGAGATCAAACAGACGAATCGACTGTTTATATCAACATTCCTGCAGTACCAAAAAAATCTCAGGATACGCAATTAAGTGATGAACAATTAGAAGCCGTTGCAGGTGGTATTATAGGACCTGGAGGCTGTATTCTTCTGCCACCAGGACCTTGGAACCCAACTTTTCCTAAAGACATAGTGCTTTACTAAATTATTAACCAAACAACTTATAATCATGGAAATTACACAAGAACAAAAATTGTATGCAGAAATTGTACAAAAAGCATGGGAAAATGCTGATTTTAAAAATGAATTAGTAGCAAACCCAGTTGCAACAATTGAAAAATTTATTGGTAAAAAATTGAATTTGCCTGAAGGAAAAACATTAGTGGTAAGAGATCAAACGGATGAGTCTGCTGTTTATATTAATATTCCCGTAGCTGCAAAACAACAGGCAGATGCCCAATTAAGCGAAGAGCAGTTGGAAGCAGTAGCCGGTGGTGTACAGAGTATTGCAATTTGGCCGCCAATTACGACGCTGCCATGGTTTCCTAGTCCAACTTTTCCAATAGATGTTATAAAATTCTAATTCATATTAACACATAAAACTTATAAAAATGAAATATACTAAAGAACAACAGGAAAAAGGAGCAGAGTTAATAAAAACTCTAGTTGAAAAAGCTTGGGAAAGTGCAGCTTTTAAAGATCAATTAGTTAAAAACCCTGCAGAAACCATTGAGGAATTTACTAATAAAAGTTTTTCATTGCCAGACAATAAAAAAATTGTTGTTGAAGATCAGACCAATGAATCTGTTATTTATTTTAATATTCCAGCAGAACCAAATTTTGACGGACTAGAACTAACTGATGAACAATTAGAACTGGTCGCCGGTGGTATTACACCAACTTTTTATGTAGGTGTTACAGTTGGAATTGCAATTTGGGCAGCAACACATCAATAATAATTTAAAATATAAAAAAGATGAAAATCACATTAGAACAACAGAAAAATGGAGCTGAGTTATTAAAAACTCTCGTTGAAAAAGCATGGGAAAGTGCTGAATTTAAAAATCAACTGGTAAACAATCCAGAATTAGCTATCCAGCAATTAACCGGTAAAAAAGTTGCTTTTCCTGAAAACACAAAAGTAATAGCTGAAGATCAATCAAATGAAAATATTATTTATTTCAATATTCCTGCAGAACCTAATTTTGACGAGTTAGAGTTAACTGAAGAGCAATTGGAGTTAATTGCGGGAGGTATTACTCCGGCAGCACTATACTTTGGTGGTGTGGCTGTAGGTATTGGTCTATCCTGGGCGGTATCTCATCTTTAAGACAATAAATAAAACCTCTTGATTTCTTAATGAAATCAAGAGGTTTTATATCTAAATCATAATAGAACAATTTTAAGTTAAATATAATTCAAATATAAAAATTATGGATACTAATCGAGCTTCAGGAACTATTTGTGCAATTATTTTAGGAATTGCGGTATATAGACAATTTGATTTTGATAATTTCAAATTTCAAAATTTAGGTATTGGGATTTTATATCTGATTGGATTTGCAATTTCACTTTTCATCGTTTATAAAAGTAGACAAAAAGCAGAGTAAATTCAAAATATGAATCTGTATGTTTTAAAGCTTAAAAATCATGGATGAATAATTAGTTTAGATTGCTAATAAAAATAGTTAGAAAACTTACATAAATCTGTAAATAAATAATTTAAGAATGAGTAACGAAGCAACATATTTTATGAAGGAAAATTTTCAGGCTATTCCTTTTATTGATATAATTCTGCCCTATACAAGTAGTTTTGTAAATAATTCTAATATAGAATTAACCTCCCTAAAAGATAAGTTGCATAATAAACTATTAGAGGAACTGAGTGCTGTTGCTGAGATAACATTACAATCAGAATTAGATAATTTTATTAATGGCGGCAATAATAATTTTGATTTCTTTTTGGACAAAATGTATTTGTCATTGGCAAATGATTATCCGGTTTTAGATAATTTGCTTAAGATAAAAGCAGATAATTTCTCAAAGCATATAAATAATATCATATCTCGTTTTTATAAAGATTATAAAAAGATAGAAACTGTATTTAATCTCAATGAAATACAAATTGTAGATATTGACGTAAGTCTGGGAGATGGTCATAACGGTGAAGGAACCTCTTTGATTTATTTATCTAATAATAAAAAATTAATATATAAACCAAGAAATGTAAGTATTGCATGTTCATATAATTTATTTATTGATTGGATTAATAATAAATTAAAAATAGATTTAAAAACTTTTAATGTTCTTGATTTTGGTGATTACGGCTGGTTGGAATTTGTAAACCATGACGAAGTAAATTCTAAAGAAGATTTGCAGGAATATTATTTTAAAGCCGGTATACTACTTGGTGTTGCTTTTATTTTGGGCAGTAAAGATTGTCATCGTGAGAATATTATTGCTTCAGGCAAAAACCCGGTTATGATTGATCATGAAACTATTATTCAGCCATTTTTATCAAGTCAATCAATACATCGCTCCTGGGATGAACAACATAAAATACCTCATTTTTCTGTTTTAGAAAGCGTTTTAATTGTTAATAATAATACAGGAGTTCCTTTGGATTGTATTGGCTATGGAGTAAAAGGAAACTTACACATAACAGAGTTGGAGAAAAAGGTTGTAAGGCCAAATACTATAGATTCTAAAAGAGTAACACGTTTTATAACCAGACAATTAGTCGAAAAAAATATACCTGAATTTAATGAAAACCGTATTTTTGTAAATGAGTATAGTAAAAATTTCATTGAAGGATTTTCTGTTGCTTATGACTTGTTTTCTGCCTCTAAAAAAGAATTAAAATCTCTTTGTTCACCAATTAAGTATTTTGAAAACAAAGAGGTTAGGTATGTCTGGCGGCCTACTTTTGTGTATTATAAAATATTGAAATTTATGAGATCTCCTGCAAATATGTCAAGTCATGATAATTATAATTCCAAATTAAGGGATTTATTATCTAAGGCATACCTTGCAGATAACATGAAGGATTATAATTTTATTCTTGATTTTGAAATTGCACAAATGCTTAATGGTGATATTCCTATTTTTAGTTTAAACAGTTTAGATAATTTTCTTGAGGGAAATAAATCTTTTAAAATATTTGAATATAATTGTATTGAAAACATCCATAAAAGAATAGATCTTCTCTCAGAGGAACATAAAAATGAACAAATAGAATATATCAATCGTTGGATTCAGATTTGATATTGGAAATTCAGAAAATAACTATCGTATAGTCTCAGGCCGTTATTTTTTTAAATAAGTTTATTATTTGTAGCATACACAATTGCTTCTGAAATATTTGTGACCTCTAATTTTTCAAATAATTTTCTTCTGTGAAACTTTACGGTGTCAGGTGAAACAAATATTTCATCTGCTATTTCGTTTATTGTAAATCCTCTGGTAGAAAGCTGTAAAATTTCTTTTTCTCTTTTAGATAAAGATGTTTTTTCAGAGTCTTCCCAGAAGCCCTGATTAAGATTGTAATTGTAGACTTTGTTCTCTCCATTTTTATAGATTTTAATGTTCCCTGCCTTTCGCTCAGATGATAAGGAAATGATACATATAGCTTTCCATATTTTTCCGGTATCAGTTAAAAAAACCGGAGTAAGTTTTTGGTTTATTAAAATCAATTTTCCTTCCTTATTTTTTAAGTGAAAATCATACGTTATGGTATAGAGAGTTCTTTCTGTTACGGGTAATTTTCCATAAAAATCAAATCCGGCAGAATTGATTTTTAGCAATAATTCCAGATCAGCTTCCGGTACATGCTTGAAATAAAAAGCATATCCCATTTCCAGAACTTCTTCAGCTGTATTACCGCAAAGAAACAGCGGGTTTTCTGAAACAAATTCAAAGCCCTGTTTTAAGTAATCAATAACATAAATACTTGTATATGTAGCTCTTGAAAATGCTTTTATAGGCTCTAAATATTCTAATTTTTTAGCTTTTTCTTCATCTGTTAAGCTATGAATCGTATTTCTGGAATCAAAAAACGAATTTAAATCTGCTGCATTCATCACATCTGGGTTTTGATCAAATTTAATTGTTTTTTATTATGTATGAAAATAATTACATATGTGCTATGATGATTTAGTAAATAAAAAAAATAAGAGATAGTTGTTTAAATATAATTTATCTTTTTAACTGATATTCAAGTTATTAAATGTTAAAATGTATGCAGATAAAATATTTATCCATAATATTTTATCAAAAAACCACTTACTATTTTTCAAAATTGTATTTAAAAAGCATTCATTTTTGCAATAATGACTAAATAATTTTAAACAAATCTACACAAAAGTGTAGTTTATTGATTTTCAGATAAATACTACTATTTGGTGTAGCAAAATAACGCTATAGGAAAATTAGCTTTGTTACAAAACCAACAGCCATGACCATAACACAAAACTATCTAGAAAGATTAGAATTAGACCAGCTAACTGAATTAGCAAAGTTTGTAGTTGAAGAGAATTTTAGTCATCATTGTGAGGATGTAACTACGCAGGAACTTGCAAACGACACTCAGGATGTATATGATGAAGAATTAAACTATTTTAAAGATTCTGAAATTTTCGTTGCCAAAGATTTTTCCGGAAATATTCAGGGTTCAATACGGGTAATTAAATGGGATTATAAAATGAGGCTTCCCCTTCAAAAAATTTTTGATATCGATCCTTTGAGTGTATTAAACTTATCAGAAAAATTATCCTCGGTATGGCACATAGGCAGGTTTGCCACAAGAAAAGATATTAAGGACAGAACATTGTTCAAAAGGTTGATGGTATGTGCTATTGCTCCAATATGCGAACAAAAAACCGGAGTTGCCTTTGCCGAATGTGACAGCAAATTATTAAGAATAATGAATCTGCTCGGAATAAAAACAGAAGTTATTGGAGCTTCAGTTAATTATTTAGGTTCTGAAACTATTCCCATATCAATGAGTTATGAAGGATTAAAAGAATTTTATTATAACAACAAATATTTGGTTACCTCTCAATATATCGATAAAATATCGGGACAAATATTTGACAATAAGGAATATAATTATCAAGCATAATGTTCAAAAAATATTCCTTTTCTGAATGATATAAACAGATTAAAATTAGCAAAAAGACTTTTCAGAGCCAGGTTGTTAAAAATGTTGACTAACAAATTAATTTTCATTAAAATGATAAATCAAATAACAAAAAGCACTACAATAGATTGGTCTTCTCCTGATATTTTGAATCAGATTGTTCAAAACATCAAAAATCCATTAGATAGTATTATAACTGCCAGTCAACCGGATACTTTAGATAATAAAATTCAAAATGAAATAATATTTTCCAGTAGCAAACAAATAAATGATCTCATTGAGGAAATTTTAAAAGAAATTAAATCAAAATCTGTGAGCCTGACAATTCAGGGACGACCAGATATTTTTGATATTTATGAAACGAATAAAAATGTTCAAAATTTATGTCTGGATAAAATAAATCCGCAAAAGGTCACAAAATTAGATCAGGACTGGTTATTAAATTTAGAAAAGGAAATTTATAGTTCTATTAATCAAAATGATATGAACTTGTATGAACTCTCATATAAAATGGCAGTCAGCGAAAGACAATTACATAGAAAAATAGCAAATTTAGTTCATTTAACACCCAATAAGTACATACGCATACTGAGATTACATAAAGCGAAACATCTGATTGATAATTATATTCAGAACTCGATTTCGCAAGTTGCTTATTCTGTGGGTTACAATGATGTACATTATTTCTCAAAGCTGTTTTCAAGCCAATATGATATTTCACCTAAAGAACTAATCAATTCTTTAAGATGAAAATAGAATAACAAATAATTATCAGCAAAACAAAAATTTAAAAACAAGAAAATGATATTAACAGAAGAACAAAAAAAAGGTCAGGATGTATTTTTCAGGATAATTAATGAAGCCTGGGAAAATGATGATTTTAAAAAATCATTAATTACAAATCCTGAAAAAACATTGGAAAAGTTTTTTGGAAGGAGTTTGCCAACAGGAAAAAAGATTAAGGTAGCTGACCAGTCTAATCCAGAGTACATATACATAAATATTCCTGTAAAACCACAAATTAAAGATGTTGAATTAGACGAAAAAAAGTTGGATAAAGTAAACGGAGGAACATCAAATGGTTCTGTTATCACAGATTATGAAAGCTTGTATGATTCTTTACAAAAAATTCATAAATAAACTGTTTCAAGTGTCTGATATATCAGACTTTTTGTCTTAATCAACAGTATGAATTCAAATAAATTAGTATAACCTTAAAAAAATACATTATGAAACGAGCACTTTTTTTCTTAGGCCAGTTAAATAGCAGAGATGTAGAATGGATGATTCAGAATGGCCAAAAAATAGAATTAGGAATTGGTGAAAAACTGATTCAAAAAGGCAATTTTATTGATAGTCTGTATATAATACTATCTGGTCAATTATCTGTATGTGCAGAAAATGGTGATAAAGAAGATATTGCAACATTAGGATCCGGTGAGGTTGTAGGCGAAATGTCATTTTTAGAAACAAGACCTCCTTCCGTTTCTGTTGTCGCAAAAAAAACATCAACTGTTTATAAAATATCCCGTGAAATAATTGAATTAAGGCTTTCAACAAATCCTGATTTTAAAGCAAATTTTTATTATGCACTGGCATTATTTCTTTCAAACAGGCTAAGAAAAACAACAGATCAGTTAGGATATGGCACACCTGAAGAAGAGGATTTAATAGATACAAAAATATTGGATGGCGTTGCGCAGGCCGGTTCTCGTTTTGGACAAATTTTACATAGGTTTTCACAAGCATAATAGAGTATAAACTAAAGATAAAAATTTAAATGAGGGCTTACTATTTCTTTTTTTCAGTATTGATTGTTGCTGGTAATAACTTATACAGTCAATCTAAAATTAAATGTGATTTAATTGAAATTTCAAGCATCGCATTTAATAAAAATCCAAATATTAAAAGCTCTTTTTATGCGATACAAACCGCAGAGGCAGGCGTGCAAGTACAGGCAGGTACATTTGACTATAATTTAAATTCGGGACTTTCTTATCAAACCGGCAGATACAATCTGTATGATGCCGATCCGAGAAATGAATTTATTGATCGTTCTTTAAAATCCAATAACGTTGACTTTTCAGCTGGTCTGCAAAAAAAATTCCGAACCTCACAGATTGTAGACCTAGGTGTGAAATATCTCTATAATGACAACAATTTCCCGTACAATTCTTTTAATGAATTTGTGGGGCCTTTTTATGGAAACCATACCAGTGTTGTCAACCTTTCATTAACACAGCCGCTTTTAAGAGGGAGAGGAAAAAGAATAGCAACAATAGGGGAAAGAGTATCACGTCTTTATATAGATAAAACCAAACATGATTATGACTTTACTAATTCGTATGAAATTTTACAAATAGGAGTTGCCTATTGGAACTATTATACTGCCTATAAAAGTTTGGATGTTTATATTCAGAATGAGTCCAGAGTACGAAATTTGTTAGAAATGACAAATGAATTGGTTAAAGCCGATAAAAAGCCTCAGGGAGATCTTGCCCAAATTAATGCAGATTTAACAAACCAGGAAAGATTAACTGTTGTTGCCAGGCAAAATTTATACAATGCAAGAATAAATTTAGGACGGGCTATCGGTTTATCTGATGAAGAAAGCCAGCAATTAGATGTTCCAATTAATGATTTTCCGGCAGTTGCAGGAAGTGGTTACAATGAAAATATCAATAAAGATGCTTTTATTAAAACCGCTATAGAAAACAGAGGAGATATAAAAGCGGTAAAAAAAATTACTGAAGCAGTAGAACTTCAGTATCAATTAGCCGAAAACAATAGGAAGGCGCAACTGGATCTGACTGGCTTTGTCTATTATGGAAGTACAAGTACAGGTAATGGAGTCGATAAAACCCTGACTTCTTTTGTAAACAATCAGGGTCAGGATGTTGGAGGAGGAGCAAGAGTGACATTTTTTTTTCCACTGAATAATAATATAGCAAAAGGAAATTATTCGATCAGTAAGATTGCCGTAAAAGACCAGGCAGTAATAAGTGATAATACACAGAGAAACATTGCATTAAATGTAAATATTGCATTTAATAATTTAAATAACAGCGTTCTGATCCTTGAGAAAGCAAAAGAATCGATGGCGTTTTATCAGGAAGCTTTTAACAACGAACAGATAAAATTTCAAATGGGTTTAACGACTCTCTTTAATTTAATGCAGTTTCAGGAAAGATACACCTATTCAGAATTGGAATATCTGAATGCAGAACAGCAGTTTTCGAATTCAATTATCAGCCTAAGACACGAAACAGGGACCCTTGTTTCTAAAGAAAACCTTGATTTTAATGTCATTCAAAATGCATTTTATACTGTACCCAATATAAATTAATAAAAAACGGAAATCATGTCAGCAAGTTTTTTCAGAAAATCAGCGTTAGAAAAGCTTTCTACTCCAGAAAAGTTAGATCAATTAATTAAAGTTACCGGACCGAAAGCCTGGATTGCCCTTGTTACAGTAGCATTAGCTTTGTTTACAGGAGTAGTCTGGTCATTTGCAGGAACAGTAAAAACAAAATTAGATGTAATTGGGGTTGTTCTGGGTGGCGAAGTTCATGAGGTTGTGGCTACATCACAAGGACAATTAGTTGATCTAAAAGTAGCAATTGGCAATAAGGTAAAAAAGGGAGATATAATTGCAACCATAAAGCAACCGGAATTACTGCAGCAAATAGAGGATGCGAAAGCCGTCGTCTCAGACAGAAAGTTTGAAATGGGGAAATTATCATCTTATGGAAATCAGGGAACGCAATTACAAGGCGAATTAATCAAACAAACGCGTGTCAGTATTCAGGGAGAAATTGAATCAGAAAAGAAGAAATTATTGTTTTTAAACAATCAGCTGGAATCTGAAAACGGACTCCTTAGCAAAGGTTTAATAACAAAATCTGAAGTTGCAAACACAAAACAACAAATTGAAATTTCGAAAAATGCTATAGAAAGACTTAAAGGTCAAAAAGCAGAAACATCAAACCAACAGCATAACTTAGGATTTGACCTGCAGCAGAAAGTTACCCTGCAAAACCAAAGAATTGCTGAAGCCGAAAGAAATTTACAGTTTTTATCTGAACGCTACGATAATCAAAGAAATATAAAAAGTCCCTATGACGGAGAAGTTGTAGAGGTTTTAACAGATGCCGGAGTTGTAGTAGGTGAAGGAACTCCATTATTTAAACTAAAAAATCTCAATAAAACCCAGCATTCAAATTTAAAGGGTGTTCTCTACATTCCGTCACAAGATGGAAAAAAAATTAAAAAAGGAATGGAAGCTTTGGTTGTTCCTTCAACTGTTCAGCCTCAGGAATATGGATTTATAAAAGGGAAAGTAACCTATGTTTCTGATTTTCCGGTGACGCAACAAGGTATGCTGACTTTGATCAAAAATGACCAGATGGCAAAAGGCCTTTTAGCAGCAGGGCCCTTATTTGAAGTTCATGTAGATTTTGAAAATGATCCCGATTCTTACAGCGGATTCAAATGGACTTCGGCAAAAGGACCGGATGTTTTTATAAAAGAAGGTACTTCATGCATGGGAAAAGTAACCATTAAAGAAGAACCTCCTGTAACGATTGTAGTTCCTGCATTCAAGAAATTTTTTGATTTATATTAATAATACAAATGGGAAATAGTACAACTTTTGTTATCGAAAAACAAGCCAGACCCATTAAGGTTCCAACTGTATTACAGATGGAAAGTGTAGAATGTGGTGCTGCGGCTTTGAGTATTATTTTAGGTCATTTTGGCAAGTTTGTTCCTCTTGAAAAATTAAGAATATCTTGTGGCGTTTCAAGAGATGGCCTAAAAGCAACAAATATTATAAAAGCGGCAAGAGAATTTGGATTAGAAGCAAAAGGCTATGCAAAGTCTATTGAAAAACTCATGCAGATTAAAACGCCAGCCATTATTTTTTGGAATTTTAACCATTTCTTAGTTTTAGAGGGCTTTACTAAAAACAAGGTATATTTAAGTGATCCGGCACAAGGAAGGTATTCTGTAACACATCAGGAATTTGATGATTGCTATACTGGGGTAGTTCTAACTTTTGAAACCAATGCTGCTTTTGAAAAAGGAAACGAGAAAAGAGGATTAATGTCTTCTCTGCTCTCAAGAGTTACAAATTCTAAATTAAGTATTTCGTATATTATTTTAGCCAGTTTGTTTTTAGTAATTCCAGGTTTGGTAATCCCTTCGTTTCTTAAGGTATTTATAGACAAGTATTTGATAAACAATTTCTCCGGTTTTGTAATGCCTTTGCTTTTGATTATGGGAGCAATATTAATTATAAATTCTGTTTTAGTTTATCTTCAGCAATATTTCTTACTCAAATTAGAAACAAAATTGGCGTTAGTTACCTCTAGTAAATTTCTTTGGCATGTTTTTCATTTGCCAATAGCATTTTTTACTCAGCGTTACAGCGGAGAAGTAGGCAACAGGGTATCATTAAATGATAAAGTAGCCAAATTATTAAGTGGTGATCTGGCAAATGCAGCCTTAAATGTTATTGCCGTACTATTTTATGCATCCTTAATGTTTTCTTATGATGTTACGCTTACATTAATTGGAATTTTTATGGCCTGCCTCAACATTTTTATTCTGAGATATGTTTCAACAGCAAGAAAAGACGGAAGCCGCAGATTAAGTAATGAAACCGGAAAACTGTTAGGTACTACAACGTCAGGAATTAGCATGATTGAAACACTAAAAGCCTCAGGAAGAGAAAATGATTTTTTTACCAACTGGATAGGATATTTAGCCAAAGTAATGAATGCTCAGCAGGAATTAGGTTGGTTAACAATTAGACTTAATGTATTGCCCAATCTTATTACATCCATAACAAATTCCTTAATTTTAGGAATAGGAGCCCTGCAGATAATGGACGGAGAAATGACACTTGGAGCTTTGGTTGCTTTTACTTATTTGATGTCAAATTTCATTTCGCCTGTTAACCAGCTTGTAAGTGTGGGAACAATGCTTCATGAAACGGAAAGTGATATGAGCCGAATTGATGATGTACTGAATTATGAGATTGATAATCAGTTTATAGAAAAAGAACAAAAGGAAAATATTCAGCAAACCAATTATGAAGAGCATAAAAACAAATTGATTGGCTATTTCGAAATGAAAAATGTCACATTTGGCTACAACACGACTATGCCGGCATTAATTGAAAATTTCAATTTAAAACTAAGGCCAGGAAGCAGAGTTGCCTTAGTAGGAGGATCTGGAAGCGGCAAATCCACGGTTGCAAAAATTGCTTCCGGACTTTATGATCCCTGGAATGGTCAGATTTTGCTTGACGGTAAAAACAGACAAGATATTCCAAGACATATTATTACAAGTTCACTGGCAGTAGTAGATCAGGATGTAATTGTTTTTAATGGTACTATCAAAGAAAATATTTCTTTTTGGGACGGGATGATTCCTGAAAAGCACATTATAAATTCGGCTCGCGATGCTGTTATTCATGATGTTATTGCAGCCAGAAGTGATGGATATGACAGTTCCGTAATGGAAGGAGGAACCAACTTTAGCGGAGGTCAGCGCCAACGTATAGAAATTGCAAGGGCATTAGCCGGAAATCCGACTATTTTGGTAATGGACGAAGCTACAAGCGCCTTAGATCCCACAACTGAAAAAACAGTAATGGATAATATTAAGAAAAGAGGATGTACCTGTCTGATTGTGGCTCACAGATTAAGTACTATAATTGATTGTGACGAAATAATTGTTATGGAGTACGGAAAAATAGTTGAACGGGGGTCTCATCAGGAATTATTAAAATTAGATGGGGTTTATTCTCATTTGATTGAATCAAAATAAATTTAGTATTATGTCAGTGAAAGAGAAAATACATATTGGGGTTGAAAAACCATTGATTCTGAATAATACAGACAGTTTCTGGATGATTATATCAGGCGAAGTAAATGTGTTTCATACTAAAATTGATGAGCAGGGAGAATATTTATGTGCTTTGAAATATCTTTATTCTGCCAAGCAAGGAGAATTATTATTTAGTTTACTACCTCAGGAATGTTCGGATAATATCCGGCTGGTAGTTTTTTCAAATGAAGCTAAATTGCTGTCAATTCAAAAAAGTGATCTGCTGAATGTTGATCATTTCTTTTTGAAAAACATGATTAACAAGTGGATTTTAAAAACTTCATCCGAATTAAGTTTCAACAATGCACCAAGAGTTTATACAGCCCTAAATGATTATGACAATATAATTTTGAACGAAAATACTGTCGCATATCCTTCTCAAGGTGTAAATTGGGTTAGCTTACTTAAAGGAAATCTTTCGGTATTTTCAGATGAAATTAATATCAGCTTTACTGATGAAACAGGTTTTCCAATTCCGGTTTCCAATAAATTATGGATTAGATCTTTATCTGATAATTCAGAAATAAAAATTTTAAGTACAAGGGAAGTCATTGAGGAAGAAATTAATTTTTTAATTTCTTTAGAAAAAATGCAATCCTATTTTTACAATCAGCTTCGTAAAAATATAGAAAGTAACAGCCTGTTAGAAAATAACCATTTTGCCAATAAACTCATAAGTGAAGAAGACGAGTTAACACACACACTTGAAAAAATAAAATCTATAGTTTCAGGTAATAAAAAAAGTGTCCCTCATATTTCATCCAAAAACATAAACAAGCAAAGCATCCTTTATTCAACTTGCCAATTAATAGGAGATCATACAGGATTTAAATTTGAAGAACCCAAACATATTGAAGCGAATCAAAATTCTGCAAGTAATCTGCTGTATGCTATTGCAAAAAGCTCTAAGATTCGAGTACGTAAAATTATCTTACGTGATGTATGGTGGAAAGAAGAAAACGGACATCTACTGGCTTTTTTAAAAACGAATAATGAACCTGTTGCCTTAATACAAAAAACTTCAAATTCTTATTTAATTAAAAATTTACATGATGGAACCGAGTTTATTGTTAATCAGGAAATTGCTTCAAAATTAGAACCAATTGGATATATGTTTTTTTCAGGATTCAATGTCAAAATGAATTCCATGAAAAAAGTATTGAATTTTGCTATGAATGGAGTAAAAAAAGATGCCAAACTATTAATTTTTGCTTCTTTCGCTGGTAGTTTAATTGGTTTGTTAATTCCAATTTTATCAGGAATAATTTTCGATGATGTGATACCAACAGCAGACAGATCGATCCATTTTGAGGTATTTAGCATAATGATCATTATAGGTTTGGTTTCTGCCGGCCTGCAGCTTGTTCAGGGGGTATTGCAAATGCGGGTTGAATCTAAATCCAGTATTAATTTACAGGCCGGTGTTATGGATTACATACTAAGATTGCCGGTAACTTTTTATAAAAAATACACTGCAGGAGATCTCACCAACAGGGTTTTAAGTATTAATTCAATAAGACAAATATTATCCAATACATTAATGACAGCGGTATTGAGCGGAGCATTTTCATTTGTTAATTTATTGCTTCTTTTTTATTATGATTCAAGTTTAGCGTGGGTTGGAGTGGGTTTAGCTGTAATTGCTGTTATATTTATGATTGTGATCGGATGCTTGAAATTAAAATATGACAGGGAAGTGTCTAAATATCAGGGAGACATTCAGGGTTTTCTTTTTGAGTTTTTATCCGGAATCAGTAAAATAAGGATTACAGGTGGAGAAAAGAGGGTTTTTGCTCTTTGGGCCGAGAAGTTTTCAAAACTAAAAAGCTTAGGTTTCAGTTCTGGCAGTTACCAGAATTTTGTGGAAGTTTTTAATAGCTCATACCCGCTCTTTACAAGTATTTTCTTTTTTTCGTTTATCTATTATACCGTTCTTAATGCTGATAAAGCAACTAGTATGATGACTGTAGGGGCTTTTATGGCTTTTATTACAGCGTTTAATAAATTCTTAAGTGATAGTTTACGATTAAGTATGGCCTTTATTACTTCACTCAATGTTATTCCGCTTTACGAAAGAGTTAAACCTATTTTAGAAGAAGAAACAGAATCTATTGAGCATAGCGTTGATCCTGGGGAATTAGCCGGGGAGATTGAAATGAATTCGGTTTCATTTAGATATAATGAGAATCAGCCCTTGATATTAAAGAATATTACATTTAAAATTAAACCCGGTGAAATGGTCGCTTTTGTTGGTGCTTCCGGTTCAGGAAAATCAACAATTATGAGGCTTCTATTAGGATTTGAACATCCCGAAATGGGCTCCATATTTTATGATGGAAATACTTTTGATACCATGAATAAAGAATTAGTAAGACGACAAATTGGTGTGGTACTACAAAACGGAGCACTCATGTCAGGAAGTATTTACCAAAATATCGTTGGGAATTCAGAATTGACTTTAGATGATGCCTGGGATGCTGCACGTATGTCCGGAATGGAAGAAGATATCAAAACCATGCCGATGGAAATGCATACTTTTATAAGCGAAGGTGCAGGGACATTTTCCGGCGGACAAAGACAACGACTTATGATTGCCAGAGCCATTGTACATAAACCCAGATTGCTTTATATGGACGAAGCAACAAGTGCGCTCGATAACAGGACACAAAATATTGTGGCAGAAAGTCTCGATAAACTTCAGGCTACCCGAATTGTTATTGCACACCGATTAAGTACTATAAAAAATGCAGACCGTATTTTTGTTTTAGATAAGGGAGAAATTACAGAATCCGGGACTTATGACGAACTAATGCAGCTAGATGGCTTGTTTACACAGCTTGCAAAACGTCAAATTGCTTAAAAAAATGGATAGCTCATTTCCTTTAAAAGCGGATCAGGAGGTTTATTTTGGTTTTTCAGGTATGCTTAAAGAATATCTTTTTAATAAATTTAATTCTGGTGAAAAACATTCTTTTTTAAATTTTTCAGAAGAATCAGACATTCAATTTTGGGATGAACTTTCGAAAAAAAATGATGGCACAAGTATATTAGATGCTTTAAAAAAATGTTATCCGCAGCTAAATTTTCCAATAGAAAAAGAAATCGAAAAGACGGAACTTTACAAAGACTTCGTACTAAGAGGTAAAACGGATTTTACAAATTTGACAAGCTCCCTGGAATTAAGTGATTTGAAAAGTATAAAACTCGAAATTAATGAAAGTATAGGAGGTAAGATACCGACTTTGACTATCTCAAATCAAGAAGATTTTGTGAAAATAATTCAGGCTTTACTTCATAAAAATAATCCTGTTGAAATTCCTTCTTCAATGGGTGCTGCCTTAATAAATGGTATTAATAACTGGGAAAGACTGAATATCATAAAAAATAACTGGTTAGCAAATAATCCTTTCGGAAATTGGAATACTGAATTTTCTAGTATCATACTCAATAAATCTTTATACAAAGATAAATTGATTGTACTGAGCACTAAACCATACAGTAATGTATCGGCTAGCCAATTGGGTTTGTCTGACGATTTATGGATTTTATATTCAATTTTAATTAGAAAAGAACATGAATTTACTCATTTATATACACTCAAAAGATACGGACTTGCGTCCAATAACCTCCATGATGAACTAATTGCAGATTATATAGGAATCATTAAAGCAATAGGATATTACGATAAAACATGGATGTTAAATTTTATGGGCCTTGAAGAATATCCACAGTATAGAAGAGGAGCCAGACTTGAAAATTATGTAAAAGAAAATAGGCTGTCTGCAGAAGATTTTAAACAATTGATAAGAATTGTTAAAAATGCAATTGAAACTATTGCAGTCTTTGATAAAAACTTAGGAAAATTAAATTCTGTCAAAGATCAAATTTGTAGAATAGAAGCTCTTTGCGAAACAGGTCTGACAGCTTTAGCATCTCCAAACGGTGCTTCATTACTTCTTTTAAATTACTACGATATTTTAGGAGAGAAGAATCTTGATAAAGAAGATTATACACGATGTTGATTACTATGTTGCTCAGAAAATTTAAATTTTTTAAATATAAAGTTTAACAGCCATTTTAGCTAACACAAAATGACAATTTCTTAATATTATAAAAAATGTTAGTGTATTGTGGAAAGGTTATTTTATTTTTACGAAAATTAAATTAATCTAATAAATAATTGAATTATGAAATTATCATTTATTACCGCTTTGCTGTTCTGTTTTACTTGTTTTGCGCAAAATAACACTGACACGAGTTTGTATATGAAGTCTGATAAAATTACCTATTTAACTGATATTGGCTCCGAATCAGGAGATTTATACAAAACAATTGGACATCACGGACCGGCAGTAGAAAACGAATGGATGGCTTTGAGAATCTATTTTAGTGATAAAGTGGCTATAGACGTTTATTCTAAAGCAAAACCGGGTTTAGAATTAAAAAAAGCACAATGGTATCCCACTCCGGAACAACAAAAAGAAGGATGGGGAGCTGATTATTATAAAGTTGCATCAACTGTAGGTTTAGGTGGGGTAAAACTTTGGGACGGCGAAAAAGTAGTTCCGTTGAATCCGGTTTCAAACCGTTTGGCCCGTGTTGGAAAGACAGATACTACTTCATGGATGGAAATGATTTCAAGAGGAGTTCCGTATAAAGGGAAAAAAGTAGATATTTTAGTTCGTGTTACCGTAATTTCAGGAAAAAGAGAAGCTAAAGTAGAAGCTCAAAGTTTAACTGGTGAAAAAGTTCAATTTGTAACCGGAGTAAATTATTTTAAAGATTTCCAAACTAAAAAAGGAGCTAATTATATTGCTGTATGGGGAAAACATCCAGAAGATGTGGCTGCTGAGATTGTTGAAATTGGTGCTGCTATAATGTACAATCCTAAAGATTATGTAAAAAATAATGATGATGGAACACAGTATTTACTAATTTCAAAACCAACTAAAAAGTTAGAAACAAAAATTATATCTTCAAGTGCAAGAGAACAAGAATTAAATACATTGGATAAGTTAGAAGCTTATATTAAATAGCATAATTTTTATTTAGCAGTTATCATTAAAATTACAACCTCCAAAGTCATTGATTTTGGAGGTTTTTTGTTTCAACTTATAAAATGAAACGACTTCGTTACCCTTAAAATCTGCCTCCTTACTTCAATTAATTATATTTATTGTTTAATTTTTTTTTGCCGTTAAACAATATATAAATGCTAATAAATTGATATTATGAAAAAACTTCTTTTTTCGGTTTTGTCTATATTATTATTGACAGCCTGTAACCAAAATTCAAAAACAGATACTGTCACATCAGTTGAAGAAACTGACAGCACATCGATCAGACAATCACTTCCGTCAGGACCCAGATACTAATGTAAAAATTACTGAAGCGTACGCAAGACAGGTTGCAAGAGATGCTTATTTTTGGGCATGGCCAATGGAAAACATCTACAATCGTCGGCTGGCTTTTAAACAATCCCCAAAAGTTGGCTTGATGAATGGTGTTTTGCCTTTTGCACCACTTAATACTTTGGCAATGCTGCACGATTATATCCAGCCGGAACAGCGTTGGGTTGCCTGTCCAAATCAGGATGTTGTATACGGTGCTGCCATTGCTGCTCTGGATGAAACCCCTGTTGTAGTACAGGTTCCGGATTTTGGCGACCGCTTTTGGGTATATCAGGTAGTGGATTTGAGAACAGATGCATTTGCTCAGTTAGGCAAAATGTACGGAACCAAACCTGGCTTTTATTTACTTGTCGGACCACACTGGAAAGGAGAAGTACCAAAAGGAATTACAAAAACATTTCGCAGTAAAACCGGTACAGCATTTATTGTACCCAGAGTTTTTCAGGACGATTCTGCTCAGGATAAAAAAGAAATTCAAAGCTTAATTAATAGCATTGATGTGTATCCCTTGGATAAATTTGATGGCAAAATAAAAAAGCAGGATTGGAGCAAGTTGCCTTCTCTGGCTTCTCCAACAAAAGACAATGGATCAGGTGAAACCAAATGGGTATTTCCTGATACGTTTTTTGATGAACTTCCTGCTGTCTTAAAAGATGCACCGCCATTACCGGGAGAAGAATCTCGTTATGCCCAGGTTCTTGCCGTAATTGAAGCTGCGAAAAAAGATCCTGCATTGAAAAAAGCAATGATCGAAGAAGCACATAAAGCAGATAAAGAACTCATTGATCCTTTACTGCAATTCCGAAACTGGGGAATTCCGCTTGCCAATAACTGGACAACCGCTAATAATTGCGCAGCTTTTGGAACAGATTATTTTACACGCACGGCGATTGCAAAATCAAATATATTAGTAAACGTAGGTGTCGAAACAAAATATTATTATCAGGATCTTGATTCAGATCGTGAGAGATTAAACGGTGCGAGCAGTTATACGATAACTTTTGCAAAAGATAAAATGCCGCCTGTAAATGGCTTTTGGTCGCTTACTTTATATGACGAACATCACTTTTTTGTACCGAATGTCTTAACGCGCTATTCTTTAGGAACAAAAAATAAAGATTTAAAATATAATGCTGATGGTTCATTGACTTTATACGTACAAAATTTGGAACCAAAAGGGGATAAAAAAGCCAATTGGCTGCCTTGTCCAAAAGCTATTTTCTGTCTTTATTTCAGATGTTACGGACCAGAAGAAAAAGCAATTAAAAATGAATGGACACCACCTGCAGTAGTTAAAACGAATTAAGCTATATACAATTAGAATAAAAAAAAGCGATTTGTGAAAGCAAATCGCTTTTTTGATTGAATATAAAAATATAAACAGATTAGGTAATTTGATACAATTTGGAACAACTGTTTAAATTATATTGTTACAGAAAATAACTAATTTTGATTGTATTAAAATTCAATTTAGAATAATAAAAATAATCAAAATGGTAAACGAGAGAGTGATGGAGAAGTTGGGGATATTGGCAGATGCTGCAAAATATGATGTATCGTGTTCCTCTGCACTAAGTAAACGTGAAAATAAAAACAAAGGTTTAGGCAATGCCAAAGGCTACGGTATTTGTCATGCTTATACCGAGGATGGTCGTTGTGTTTCACTGCTAAAAATCTTGCTTACGAATCATTGTATTTTTGACTGTGCCTATTGTGTCAGCAGAAAAAGCAATGATGTGAAACGTGCCGCTTTTACGGTTCAGGAAGTGGTTGATCTGACAATAGGATTTTACCGAAGAAATTATATCGAAGGTTTGTTTTTGAGTTCCGGTATTTTTGATAATCCCGATTATACCATGGAACGTTTGGTGAGAATTGCCAAAAAACTGCGATTAGAGCATAATTTTAATGGTTACATCCATTTGAAAGCGATTCCGGGTGCCAGTGATGAATTACTTAAAGAAGCCGGATTGTATGCAGATCGCCTAAGTGTAAATGTTGAAATGCCAACGGAGCAAAGCCTTAAATTACTGGCACCGGACAAAAATCACATCGATGTGATGAAGCCAATGGAATATCTCAAAAATGAAATTGTTGGCTATAAAGAAGAAAAGAAACTCAATTATAAAGCACCGCTTTTTGCTCCGGCAGGGCAAAGTACTCAAATGGTAATTGGCGCAACAAAAGAAAGCGACCTTGAAATTTTGGGCATGGCCGATTATTTTTATCAGCAGATGAATATGAAGCGTGTTTATTACTCGGGTTATGTACCCATTAGTTATGATCATCGTCTTCCTGCTATTGGTACACCGGTTCCTATGATTCGTGAAAACCGGTTGTATCAGGCCGATTGGCTGATTCGCTATTACGGATTTAAT
>Ga0247810_10000640_pt1 | contig 32313 bp, 23 predicted proteins | sample UWRJL119311C1_FD_179918 | JGI IMG/M metagenome (GOLD analysis project Ga0247810, IMG submission 179918) | Plant litter microbial communities from Arlington Agricultural Research Station in Wisconsin, United States - UWRJ-L119-311C-1 | ecosystem: Environmental > Terrestrial > Plant litter >... | reverse complement strand
GCTTTCTATACCTTTTAAACGGATGATAAGGTACCATACATAGAAAAATAACAAATCAGGATCAAAATCCATCTTAAGCATAGTAACGGCTCAGTATTTGAATTATTTAAAACTTTCTTCCCGCCCATCTTGTCTTTAAATAGAACTTACCCTTTTACCTCTCCTTATGAAAATAGGAATTATTTCCCATCTGAAACATCCAATTCGCCAACCGTTCAAAGGGGGCCTTGAAGCGTTTACCTTTCAGATTACACAGGCACTCCAGAATCTAGGTCATGAAGTCTTGCTTTTCGCTAGCGATTCCTCAGACCCCCAGCTACCTCTTTTTCCCATTATTTCAGACGAACATTACGACACCAATTCTGGTCTTAGAAGAAAACATAAGGACCTTCCGTCTGAATATATCGCCGAGCATCATGCTTATTTTAAGTTGATGACCCAGATCGATGACTACAACCTTGATGTGATCTTCAACAACAGTCTCCATTATATCCCAATCACGATGGCCAACACAATAAGCACTCCGATGCTTACAGCATTACATACGCCGCCGTTCTATGAATTGAACCTTGCCATTACCAGGGAGCGGCGTTTCCCCGTTATAAAATACGTAACGGTATCTAACCAAAGCGCTAATAACTGGTCTGAATTGATTAAAGACTGTCCTGTTATACTAAATGGCATTGATATTGAAAGTTGGAAATTTTATGCAGCTCCAAGTAGCCCAGCGTATGCGATCTGGTTCGGGAGAATCCATCCTGATAAGGGCCTGCACTTGGCCATTCTTGCGGCAAGAAATGCTGGACTGCCCTTGAGGGTGGCTGGTGGCATTGCAGATAGAAAATACTATCAGACCAAGATATTACCCTTATTGGGAAAAGACATCCAGCTCCTTGGACTGATAGAGCATGAGGAGCTCAATAAGCAAATAGGTGAGGCTAGTGTTTGCCTAGTCACTCCTTGCTGGGAGGAACCATTCGGATTGGTGGTCGCTGAGGCGATGGCATGCGGCACCCCAGTAGCAGGATTTCAGGCAGGTGCATTGCCAGAACTGTTAACAAAAGATACAGGGGTTTTGGTTAAGAAAGGAGACATAATTGCCTTGTCTTGCGCCATTAGTCAGGCCCAAAAACTGGATAGAAGAAAGGTGAGAGCACATGCGGTATGTAAATTCAGCAATAGTCAAATGACAGAAAAATATGAACAGATGCTTGGAGTAACTTCAGGCAGGAAAACATTTAAATACGCTTTATGATAACTTACTTAGCGGGGAAACGTGATCGAACAGACGATCATGGAAAGATATTAACGGCATTGGGAAAGATTTCCAAAAGGGCATTAATTTGTGAAAAAGATCCAATGGGACCGCAAGTGGAAATTGGCTGGCTCAGGGAGAGTGGAGCCCTTGAGATAGTGCTTCCAGGAAAACCCTTGGATTTTAAGGGAAAAAATATGGTGGCTTTGCTTAGATTATTAAAAAATGTAGGAAAGGCCAATCTTTCAGTGGGAAGAATTTACGAGGGACACATCAATACACTATACCTCATTCATCTATATGGCTCAGAGGAGCAGCGGGCCAGGTATTATAATGAAGTGAAAGAGCACGGATACCTATTTGGAATTTGGAACACTCAGGATAACCTAGGACTAAACTTTATTGAAACTAATAGCGGCCTTCAGGTGACGGGTATGAAAACATTCTGCTCGGGAGCATTGCTTGTGGACCGGGCACTTATTACAGGAAATATATCTACAGCCCAAAGGGATGGCTGGCAAATGGCAGTTCTCGAAATGGCGAAAATAGAACGTTCAAATATATATATAGAAAGTTGGAAGCCGCTAGGCATGAAAGCTTCAGGCAGCTATACCGTTGATTTTAGTGGCTATCAGCTTATTGGGAGCGAACTGATTGGAGACCCTGGAATATACCTCAACCAGCCCTATTTCAGTGGAGGGGCGATCAGGTTTGCGGCGGTACAACTTGGGGGAGCCGAATGCATATGCGAAGAAACAATCGATTACCTGAGAGTTCTGAAGCGTACTGAAGACCCTTTCCAAAGGGTTCGGATAGCTAAGATAGTATCACTTTTGATGTCTGGAAAGCTTATTCTTGAACAGGCAGCAGAACATTATGATGAATGGGTCGAAGAGGACGATATGTCTGAACAACTGATCGCATTTGCGAACATGACACGGGTTGTGATCGAAGATACATGCCTACAGATCATGGAGGAAAGCAACCGATGTGTCGGTGCTAGGGGCCTTATGGAGCCATCACCATTGGGATTATTTTTTCGAGACCTGAGTTTTTATCTACGCCAGCCAGCACCTGATGCAACCAGGGTTAACGTAGGATCATTTTACCTCAACAACCCAGCGGCAATCCATGCATAGCGCGTTAGACAAGAATCTCTTTTGGTCCACGGCAGTACCAATGGACAAACAATTACTGAGGTCTATAAAAAGCTGTGTCGTGCTAGTCCCGCATGCAGATGATGAATCACTTGGCTGCGCAGGGCTAATGGCAATGCTCAAGGAAATGGGAACGAAATTGACCGTGATTCTCACCACCGACGGCAGCATGTCTCATCCGAACTCAAAAAAATATCCTGCAGATCGCCTCGCAGCTCTTAGGCTGCGTGAAATAATAAATGCTATGGAAATACTTGGACTAAGCGACAAGGAACTTATTCACTATGATGCCCCGGATGCGAGAATGCCTACCAAAGGTGAGAAGGGATTTAGTGACCTTAGGGACAGACTCAGAAGGGACCTGATTAATCTAAGTCCCGATCTTCTCCTTGTCCCATACGAATTGGATCCTCATTGTGATCATAGGGCAACATTTCAACTGCTAATTTCGGCTCTGGAAATTGCACACATCCTAAGGCCTATAATTCTAGAGTATCCCATCTGGCTTTATGAAAATGCAGGCCTGGAGGATTTGACACTGTTAAAGACAGGTGAGCTTGAGTCCCTTGATATCACCCCGTACCTGAAAACCAAACAACTCTGCATATATGCACACCGTTCCCAGACAACACAGCTGATTGATGATGATCCAGATGGATTTATACTTACCGACAAGGTAATTGGAAACTTTATACAGCAGCATGAGTATTTTTTAAAGCGTAAAAAATTAAATCCAGAGGATAGTCTTTCCAGCGCGTATTTTGAAGAAATTTATAGCTCCGACCAAGACCCATGGGGATTTGAAACCAGTACGTATGAGCGGGATAAATATCGGAATACTATTTCAAAAATACCGCCGAACCGCTACACATCCGCACTGGAGGTAGGATGTTCAATTGGAGTGCTTACCGCTATGCTCTCAGAGCATTGTGTGAAGCTGATTGCAATGGACATAAGTGAGACCGCACTGTCGGTCGCAAAAAATCGGTTAAAAAATAATCATGCCGTGGAGTTTAGGCTCGGGGCGATACCAGAAGATTATCCTGCAGAAAGCTTTGACCTGATTATCTTGAGTGAGGTGGGGTATTACCTTTCATGGAATGATTTACGAAACTGCAGAAAGCGCATTCTTGGCTCCCTTAAAGAGAAGGGGATTCTGGTTTTGGTGCACTGGATTCACTTTGTTGCCGACTATCCCCTAACTGGCGACCAGGTCCATAATTGTTTTCTGGATTCGGACTTGACATCTATTCACAGTTCAAGATATGATGATTACCGAATAGACATCTTACAAAAAAGGTAATGAAGGCAGCAATCGGAATTTATGTTCATCACCATGGCTCAGGTCACCGGATGAGAGCCTTGCAACTTGCCGCAGCGATAAAGGATCGAAGGGTCTTACTTATAGGCAGCAATCTTAAGGATCGGGACATTCTCGGCATTGAAAATGCCTCACTTGTCCATTTGCCAATGGATACTCTTGAGGAAGATGAGGGCCCACTAGCCAAAAGCGATCCGCCAGCGGCATTTCATTATGCGCCTTTGGGAATTAAGGGAATAAGAGCTCGGGCGGCTATACTTGCAGAGTTATTCAAAGTAAATTATCCAATGTTGTTGGTGGTAGATGTTTCGGTTGAGGTAACTCTGTTCGCCCGCCTGTGCGGGGTCCCAACCGTTGTGATCATGCAGCATGGGATCAGGGATGATATAGCTCATCAGATGGCTTACCAAAGTGCAGAGTTGATACTTGCCCCGTTTAACCAGGCAATGTATATGGGCAAGGAAACCCCAATGTTTCATAAAACAATTTTTGCAGGCGGTTTTTCCAGGTTTGATAATATCCCTGAGCGGGAATACAAAAAAAATAGTATTGCTGTCATGATCGGCAAGGGAGGAAGTTCAATAAAAGGGGAAACAATCATAAAGATTGCCAGGCAGCTTACGAAATGCAACTTCCATGTAATCGGACTTGATAAATCAGAAAGCACACTAGCTAATATAAGTTGGCATGGAGCAGTGGAAAATCCTTCTGAACTTTTGCTTTCCTGCGAGATAATAATTGGAAATACAGGCCACAATACTGTTATGGAGGTGGCAGCACTTGGTCGGAGATTTATTGGAGTGCCCGAGGATCGGCCCTTTTGCGAACAAGAGCAAAAAGCTGAGGCTATTTCCAATCGTAAGGGAATCCGTATAATCGGTATTAAGGAGTTCGAAAAACAAGATTGGCCTTTCCTTATTAAATTACTTCAGCAGGAAAATGTGGACTGGGATGGAATTATCAATCCAGGAGCAATAAAAGCAATGGTAGCAGCCATTACTGACCAGGCATGCAAGATTTTCGGTCATTGATACTTTTTACAGCGTGCGAGTTCAGCTTCCGAAGGCAATCTAACGGTGATTATTTTATCTGCTTTAAATTCTATAAGACCCATTTGCGCAAATCTGGAAAGCCATCCTTCCATCGGCCAGCAGCCCCATTTATCATAGAACAATTTTGCGTTTGAAAGAATGTCCAGGAAATGGTTGAGCGGAGGCGAAAAACTTTCATGGTATTGATGATAGGCACAATCATTGACCAAAGCCATTTCAATACCTTTCTCCCTTGCCTTAAATGCAAAGTCGGTATCCTCTGCGCCGTATCCCTTATATGCCTCATCAAAACCCCCTATTCTGTGGTAATCATCGGCGCTGCATGAAAAGTTTAATGACCAGAAAAGTTTGTGTGGAAGATCATCCAGCTCGCCCCTGATCGTGTCTGGGGAGCTAAGTAAATATAAGTCCTCAAAATCAGTTAATTCACTTATACTATCCCTCCCTAAATATCTAATCCCACCATTCAGAAGAAAACCTGCACTTGGAAGGGACATGTAAGACTTGATCAGTGTGGAAGAGGGAATACAGTCCACATCTAAAAAAACAAGCCGCTCTCCCGATGCCATCTTTGCAGCGAGATTTCTAGCCGCAGCCAGTGGCATTCGTGAACTGCTGTACATCGGTACCTGGCTAATTTTAAATGGTGAGGCTGGTAAAGGGCGGGATTGTTCATTCATCAAAACAATGATGAGTTCATCAGGCATAAAAGAGCTCAACCCAAGCCCTTTTATCAGGTTGTTGAGTGCCTGAGCTCTACCCTGCACAATTGTAAGAACGGAAATCGTCATACTAGAGGGTTGATGAGTTCAGAACTGTGGAAAATTGATGGTGTTGTTGCGGCCTGGGCCGCGCGGCAAAGTAAGAGTGAAATTCACTTATGGCCTGGGAAATGGGGCGAACACTATTGAGCTCTGGACAATAGATTGCCACATGTCCTTCAACTTTTTCCCAAAAAGATTCAAAATAAACGTTTTGCTTCATCAGCTCGATAAGTTCAGAATGGCACATATTTATATGTTCAGCTATGGTTCCCATATCTATCGGCCGACCTGAAAGGAGGGCCTTATATGCCTGGCGCAGGCAAACCTTTATTCTGATTTTCATACTAACGCTTTCAAGGCTCTCCACCATTTGCTCCTGACGGGTAAGGGTCATATCGCTCCATTGCTTGAGCTGAACGGAAAAGCCAAAATCAACCCTGCCATCAAATCTAGAAGAAGTAAAGATTTTTACCTTAGGCGAATGCCTTATTCTCGCATCCACCCTCTTCAGGGCTTTTCTGAATTCTTCGTCCTCTAGAAAAGGTATTACAGGCAGGCGACCAGCTCGCTCGTAGAGTTCACATGTAACGGCTAGACTCGGCCCATAACATTGAAAATGCCGAGGCCAAGGGTTATTCCTGCATGGATCGAGTTCTGATTCCAATCGAGAAGTCAAGAAACGATATTTCACGTCCCTCAAATGGTGCAAACGGGATAACTTGGGGGTATTCCTGGGCAATATCCTGCCACCAACCACATCTACACCCTTATCCATCTCCATTAGAATGTGGAAAATCCAGGTGGAATCGACCTCACTATCAGCGTCTGTGGAAACGATGATTCCCCTATGTCCAGCCGTATCCAGAAGTCGCTTGCATGCGGCATCCATAAGGAGCCTGCGGACAGTCCCGATATGAGCAAATGCCTGTGGTATGTCTATGCTTTTAACGGCTATCCTAAAATTCGGATATTTGTTTTTATACTCGAGGCAAAGTTGATATGTATTATCTGTACAGTTGTTTGCTAGTACAAGAATCTCATAGATATTCGGGTCAATTGGCCGGCCCGCATCATCAGTTTGGAGCCTCAAAGCCTCCAGGGTACTGGTTATAAGAAGCTCCTCGTTTTTAGCTGGAACGATAACCGACAGGCGTAGCCCCAAGGATGGGCACATGTCAAAATTTAGTTCTGCAGGCGGCGTTAGCAATAGATCCATAAATAATTCTTAGCTATCTTACAACAACATCCAGTATAAAAAGTTCTGGTATTTATACTTCACTTAACGATGAATTATAAACAATAGCGACCGTGCTGTCATTTTGTAAATTAAAATGTTCAATCTATCCCCGCCCTATTGCTAGAAGACCGTTCTATTTGGTAGCACAATATTTAACACTCTGAAGTCACTCTATCTCAATCATGAAAATGTAATTTAAAGCTTCTTTCAGTGTTTCCAAGCACATTTTAATTGTAATCTGCAAACTGTGTTGTTATTGAGGAGACTGTGGTAAAAAGGTAATCTAAACGTTCTGCCCCAAGTTACCTACTATCTAAATTTTCCTAAAAAAATCAATTGATGTGATACACAGATTTTCTTACTTAGGGACGTCTATTTACACATCATTGTTGGGCGGAAATACTCTTAAAAGTTTTATTCAACAATGTTATGATTGACCCATCGTTTTGATGTAATATCAAAAATGTGTTAACAAAATACCGGTGTCTAATTTTGTTATGTAGGGCGTATGCCTCGTCGCTTTTATACATTTCCTAAATAGGTAAGGCGTGTCGGCTTGCAATTTTCGCCAATAAAAATTCAAAACAAGTCAGAGTATGCTAAAAGCTAATGTCCCGGATTGTATGGTCTTGACTTTTTAATATCCTGCACTCTTAAGCGATAGTATTGCTGCAACAATATTGGTAATATATTATATAGGATATTTGCAATAAGTAAAAAAGTGGAAAGCATGAAATTTTGTGCAAATAAAGCCAGCAATAAGCTAATCAAGAAAAAAAAGAAACAGCATAAATGATAGCGCTCATACATTAGTGAACGACGGTTAAAGCCTTCCCTCTTATGAAGATGTACGAACTTGTTATTTAAGTCTTTTTTTCGTGTCAACCTATTAATAAACTTTCCGTCTTGAACCAGGTAACCCACTAAATGTATTCCCATTTTTTCCAAATTCTGGCGGCTTAGCCCAATTTGAAAAAACCTGATCGGCAGCATTGCCAGCGATAAGCTGATCCCCAGACCCATGACAAGAGTAACCTTACTCCATTGCGTATACCAAAAATAAATTACGGGTAAAAAACCTATTATGGTCCAAAAAATATTTATGAGGCTATTGATCATCTTCATTAACTAAATGTAACCAATAAAGAAATATCTTTAGTAACCTTTTTTAACCTGTTTGAACCAGGTCTCCCTTATCTTATCAAGAAAAGAAACTTAGATTTTCTGAAACTATTTATTAGATATGAGAAATACCTGGTGTCGACCCATTATTTAGACTTTTGGAAAGTTTGTCGACGGTATCCTCACTGCTCTCCAGGGGAATAATAAGCCTAGTGCAACTCTCGCTGCAAGTCCGGCCCACAGAGCCATTACTGTTTTTGAATTGACTGCCTTAGTTTTGGGTGTATATAACAGTCATCTCTTCCTACACTGGATTTGTTTCGTTTTTTCAATAGCAAATTACAGCCCTGTAGGCAACTTAAAATTGAACTGAAAAATATTTGCATTTGGGTATTGAGAGTCTAGTTATTACAGAAAAAAGGTTTTAAATGGAAGCTAGGCAGGCTCATTTAGCTGAGCTGTGTACTGTATTTTGGTAGTTGTACAATAAAAACAGAACCTTCTCCAGGACTTGATTCCAAAAAAATCTTTCCTTCCAGCCTTGTTATAAGATCCTTAACCGTAGATAGGCCGATACCGGTGCCCGAATTGCTAAACCTGTCGGCTGATGCGCCCACAAAATTAGCCTCAAATATTTTCGCCTGGAATTCGGGGCGGACACCGTTTCCATTATCTTCGACTTCCAAAACGACTGCGTGCTCATCTTCACGGATGCTGACCTTTATTAGCCCGATTTCTTTATCATTATAACGGACTGCATTGGTAAGCAGGTTGAGCAGAATCTGCTCCAAGGCAATACTTGAGTGGTAAATTTCGGCGCAGGAGGAAAAGAACTGGAGCGAAAAGCCAGGTGGCATAGGAACAAGATTTTTCAATCTTTCGAAAAGGCCGGAGACCATAATTTGTTGCTTCCTTGCAATAAGTAATTCAGGGGCCTTGGAATACTCTAGCATCTCATCTACTAGCGACAAAAGAGATTTGGTTGAAGAAATGTTAACCTCTAACAGCTTGTTTGCCCTTTCGTCTCCGAGCGTCCCAATGGTGGATTTCAAGAGTTGGGAAGTAAGAAGCATGCCCGTAAGCGGATTTTTGATATCGTGGGCGGCCATGGAGGCAAATTTCTGGATTAGAACATTGGAATTCAAAAGCTCCTGATTACTTTTCAGAAGTTCCAAGTTGTTTCTTCGCAACTCGATTTTATCCACTACCTGGCGAGCCAAAGATTTCAAAGCAGAAACCTGTTGGGCATTAAGTATATGTGTTTTTTGATCCAGCACGCAGATGGTTCCCATTGCAAAGCCACTCTGATTTATAAGAGGAACCCCGGCATAAAATACGAGAGCTGTGGGGCCGGTAACCATAGGATTATTATTGAATCTTTCATCAACCCTGGCATCGGGAACGATCATGATCTCTTCTCCCGAAGCTATTGCATGCGTACAAAAGGAAAGTTCACGCAGATTCTCGGTAAAATCCGTCCCGATATGTGACTTAAAATATTGACGTTTCTCATCAATAAAAGTAATCAGGGAAATTGGAATGCCACAAACTGCCGAGGCAATGCTCGCGATGTCATCAAATTCCTTATCTTCTCCGCTATCCATTAATCCATATTCCTGCAGAGAGGATAGCCTCGCAAGCTCATTATCAGGAAGTGGAGGTTTTGAAATCATGTGTGATAGGCGAATGTACGCTTAATATAATAAACAAATTTATACCTTAAAATGTGCAGTTAGAATGATACAGGAAAGGTAAAATTAAAAACAGACCCTTTTCCGATCTCGCTTTCGGCCCATATCTCCCCTTTATGCAACTTTACAATTTCAGACGAAACATAGAGCCCGATCCCAAATCCTGCAATGAGGTTATTGGTCTCTACCCGGTAAAACCGATCAAAAATTTTTGTGAGTTCTTCCTGCTTCATGCCGACACCCTCGTCCTTGACACTCACCTTAACCTTTCCATTGCTTGTGATGCACGATACCTGTATGACCGATCCAGGCCTCGAATATTTGACCGCATTACCAATCAGGTTTGCGATTACCTGTCCGAGTTTTACCCGGTCGGCATTAACAAGCTGATGTTCGACTGGCTTAAAGATAAATCTATGTGTACTGTAGAGCATCAGGGTTTCCTCCCTTGCTTCATGGATCAGATCAGCAATATCAAAGGGTGCATGATGTACAATAATTTTCGCCGCATCCAATCTTGAAAAATCCAGAAATCCATTGATCATGTCAGTCATTCGCTTGGTCTGTTTTATTGACTGTGAAATGGCCCGTAGACCGGTTTCATCGGTATGATTTTCCGACCGCAAGTTCAGCAGCTGAAGATATCCCAGGAGTGAGGTCAATGGGGTCTTCAGCTCATGGCTGACCATCCCCATAAAATCATTCTTCCTGATTTCTTCCATCTTTTGTTCTGTGATATCCATCACCACGCCTGTAAAAGAGGAGAAAGTGCCAGATGCATCGGCCATAAGATTGCCTATCGCTCTCAACCATCTCAATCGCCCGTCATGCAAGCCTATCACCGGATAGCTTACATCATAATCGCCGTTATTATAGATTGCGTTTTCTAGTTTATTCGATACAAATTCCCGGTATTCCTCGGTTATCTGTGCAACGGCCTGCTCAATGGACAGCGGTTCGTCAGGATAATATCCAAAAAGTTCTTTCAAACGGGCATCGGTAATGAATTCCCTGGTCTGGGAATGAATGTACCAGGTTCCAAAATTGGCGGCCTCAATTGCCTGACTTAAAGCTAGTTTTCCCTCCAGTATGGTCTGCTGGGCTACAAGCATATCTGCGTTGGCCTGCGATAGACTCTCATTTACAGCAAGTATCTGCTCATTGGACGCGCTGAGCTCCTCATTAACAGCGGCAAATTCTTCATTCATTTCCTGAAGCTCTTCAGCGCTTTGTCTTAATTTCTGTTCCCATTGGTCCCGCTCGGTAACATCTCTTGTTGTACCCGAAACCGCAATTACCTCGCCATGCTCGTCAAATACGGGATTTAGAATATAATCATAAATCCTCTTTCCTAGCGTTGCATGGGGAAAAGAGACCTCGCCGCGTATGGGTTTTCCGGTTGCTTTTATGCTATCGATTTCACGCTGGTGCATCTCTGCATGCCACTGCTCATAACCGTTCTCAAGAAGCCCTTTGCCTACAGCTTCATCCCAGGTTTTCCCCCACATTTCAAGTAAGGCGCGGTTAGCATAAGTAAAGCGGTAATCCAGATCGAAAACATACATCAGGTCCGGTGTCCCTGAAGTTATGGTTTCATAGGTGCGTTTTTGCTGTTCAAGTATTTCCCTAGATTCCTTTAAGGATTCTTCCGCCAACTTTCGCTCGGTGATATCTGAGGCCATACCAAACCATTCTATTATCTCTCCATTTTCTGACAGAATCGGCACAGCACGTGAAAAGGTCCAGCCGGTGCTTCCGTCTGCGCGATTCACCCGGTGCTCTAGCTGAAAAATTGTTTTTGTCGCAATAGCGTGCCTGATTGCGGTATTGACCATTTCCAGATCTGCTGAATATACATTTGTTGTTTTCCAATCAGGGGTTGGCTTGAGGGCGTCCTGAAGAAAACCGCGGCCATCAAGTTCATACATGATCCCCCAGTCGGGGCTCAGCGTGTAAACTACATCAGAGGTTGCCGTTAATAGCGCTTTTAAACGATCTTCGTAGGAAGCCTGTAAATCACGGTTACCTGTAAATTCATTCATAAAACAGTCAAGAATATATTTTAAACCGGGAAATTAATAATTTGTTTGAGAATCTCAATAAAGTTCAACACCATTTATATCATTTTGTTTGTGACAAACTCCAATTCAGTAGTTCTGAGCTAGTTTTCAGGACCAGGCCTAGCGGCTGTACGCCCCTTCCTTAGATAATGCTTTTGAATTTGCTTTAATTATTTTTGAAATTTCAAGCATTGCGCACTGAGCCATTCTACGGTGATTTTTATCTTGATCCGCACGGGGAGACGACATCATTTTCTTTCATCAAACTGTAATTCTTTCAGTCACAGGCTGAAAAAAATTCAGGATTTCTGAAAATTTTTCAGAGTTCCTATAGTAAAACTAATTAAATCTTTGCCCGAGCATAGCTGGCACGCCACTTGTTATCTACTCTACAAAACCTTTTGGGGTTTGAGAGAAAATTAATTAATTAATAGTCCATTTAAAAATTAAAGGAGAACACACTATGACATTGGTTAAATTTAATCCAGAAAAGAAAAACAGTTCATTATTGCCAGGCTTTAATGACATTTTCGAATCCGTCCTGGGCGACACCTATTTTTCAGACCGCCGCCTGAACAGCGTTCCGCCTGTCAATATTTCTGAGACCAGTGAAGAATACCACATTGAGGTAGCCGCTCCTGGTCTTAAAAAAGAAGATTTTAAGGTTTCTGTCGAAAAAGATACCCTTATTATTTCTACGGAGCAGCGAAGCGAAAACAGTGCAAGCGAAAAAAGTTATAACAGGCGAGAATTCAGCTATTCATCATTTAGCAGGGCTTTTTCGCTGCCCGAAACTTCTGATCTAGAGCGGATTCAGGCAAGCTATACAGATGGCGTGCTCCTGCTTTCGCTCCCAAAAAAAGAGGAAGCAAAAGCAGTTTCCAGACAAATCGCGATCAGCTAAACAATTTCAGGATGCCGCTATCAGCGGCATTTTTTATAGGTACACATTCAATAGGACGACTAACGAAAAGAATTTTGAGATGGAATCTGCTTTAACGATAAACGTTTCACTTTGTGCATCTGGCAATAAAACCTGCTACGGTAAATTTTCGCTTGGAACTGGATTGGCTTTTGCCCTCAACACTTTCGATATGCTTAAAGGATCGCATGATTTAATAAAAACCTGCATGATCGAAATGGAACTCAACCAGGAAATTGCCGGCCTTGAAATCCCGGTAAAAAAGATATTCTGTAACCTCGATCAGCTGAAGGAAAATGCTGGCCTGATCTCTAGAGAAATCTTTCTCCTGGCGCAATTGGAAGGCAGGGATATAAGGCCATTACAGTAAGTATATTTTTGGAGGGCTCTTCGGTCGTGTCGCAAAAGCAGTAGGACCGGATTAGCCTATTTATGCCTACCATAACAGATCCGTTAAGGTTTTCTTTATACTGGTTTCATTGCATCGCCACAGTGAAGAAATCATTTAAAAACGACCTGGTTTTCTGTGTAATAGATTTTTCTGCCGCCGATTTTGCCAGATAAAACTTTCTCGCCCTTGTGCGTTTGCCTGATGGTGGCTCCGTGAACCTGCATAAAGTCCCGGAGTTCTCCATTCAGTTCATCTCCGTTCTCCCTGGCTATTTTTGATATGGCCACATTCAGGACGGAGCTGATGCCTTTAAATAACTTTCTCGCCTCTTTTTCGGGGATGGCTCTGGCTATCGATAAGGGGGATATCCCGGCATGGTATAGGATCTCATCCGCATAGGAGTTTCCGATTCCTCGCAGAAGGTGCTGGTCCATTAGCAGGGTTTTAATTACCGTTCCTTTTTTAGAAAGAAGATCCAAAAAATAACCCAATTCCAGTTCAAGCGCGTCTGGGACCTCTATGTCTTTGGGATTTAGTGTCGTGGTAGCCTGTTTCTTAAGATCGATGAGCGCGAAAGCTTCTCCGCCCTCAAAATGAAAGGCAGGATCCAGCAACCTAGGCGCTCGCTCATTGCTGTATATCAAGTACGAACTATACCGCAAAACCCCAATCCCGCGAGCTAGAAAGCTTACTGTAATCCTCTCCAAACAACAGGCTCAGTCTTGAGAATTCTGCCCTTTAAGAGTAAAGCTCTCTTGTAGCTCACCGTGACCGGAAGTAACCTCTCCGCTTTCGTCATCAAAAAAAAGTGCCGCCGATTTAGATTAAAGCCTTCCATAATCTCAGTTTTTTTTTTACGGAGAACTCCCGAACCCAAAAAAGGTTTGAGCTTGCGGGCGAAGGGTTTGCAGCCCATTGCCGGAAGTTTTACTCGGGGAGCCAACAGGAACTGGCTTTAGGGTCAAAATAAAAAAAACACAATCCAGGATAGAATGTTGTAATGGAAAAAACCTTAACTAAAAAGAAATGCAGCCATTCAATGTCAAAATTTGCAGGGGCGATTCTTCGATCACCTTTACCGTCCTACCTGAGAAATCTCACTATTCAATCCTTTTCAACGACAGGATCATAGGCGCAATTGCAGAAAAAAACGGAAACTGGGTTGAGGTTCCCCTCGCCCTGGTCCAGAGCCATGATCTTGAGGTCATCTCCAGCGGACTTCACGAAAAAGGATCCATTTTTGAACTGCCTGTGGAGGAGCTAGGTAGAGAAATTTCGCTGCTGAAGGCAGGCCTTCCGGAAGCTGGACGCAAGGATATATGTACATAAGCAAGGGCTGGAGCAAAACGCCAACCTGCAGACATGCAGGCCAACTTTCCGCTCTGGAGCTCCAGAGCCCGCCAACACCAGTAAAGGGCAAGGATATATTTAACACATCAAAGATTACTCAATGGTCATAATCAATAGTTTTAAAGAATATGAGGCGTTTCTGGGCATTGAAATAGGCCAGTCTGGATGGCATGAAATCGGTCAGGACCAAATAAACAGGTTCGCAGGGGTCACCTCTTCCCAATATGGAAACAGCTATGGCCAGTACCAATCGGAAAAGGATCATAATATTGCCCTCAGCAACCGTACAACCTTATTTTCCCATTTCGCTCATTCCTTTCTTATGGAAGCAGATTGCCGACATTAGGAAGGTAAAGATGGAGGTTAACTACGGCATTGAGGGGTTCTGTTTTAATCAGCCCGTTGTGGCAAACGATAAGGTACGGCTCCGCGCAAAGCTGATCTCGATCTCAGAGTTACGGAGAACAACCAAGGTAGTTATACAGGCTGATCTTGATATTCAAGGCAGGGCAGACACAGCCTACACGGGTAATGTCGTATTTTTATACCATTTCAAATAACCAAAAAATCTGTAAGTGCATCGTTAGCGATAAAGGAAAATTGTCATACGCAAGTGCTAAGGCTTTGAATTTCAATAATTTTTTGTGTATTCGTCGATAATTAAATAAAATATAATGCAACAAGGAACAGTAAAATTTTTCAATGAGACAAAAGGTTTTGGATTTATCGTACCAGCTAATGGCGATGCAGAACTTTTTGTACACGTATCTGGCCTACTTGACAACATTCGCGAGAATGATTCGGTAAGCTATGATGTAGAAGAAGGCCGTAAGGGTCTTAATGCAATCAATGTTAAGATAGGATAAGAACAAACCTTCATATATTGTTAAAACATCCGCCTCAAGCGGATGTTTTTTTTTGCCCTGCTACTCCCTGATGAATCCTGTAATATAACTAGTCACTAGCGGCTCCAATAGCCGATATACCTATTGGAAACCAAGCTAGCCTGCCTTATTTGGGTATGGTAAACCAGAATTCACTGCCCGCTCCAGGTTTGCTCTCCACTCCAATCTCACCCTTATGTTTTTTGATAATTTCCGAGGATATATAAAGTCCAAGGCCGAGTCCTGAATACTGGCTTCCTTCTGAATCCACCCGGTAGTAACGGTCAAATAAATGCAGGGACTTCTCTTCGTCGATCCCTGGGCCGGAATCGATCACGGCAACCCGAATCTTCTCGCCCGCATCTGTTGCCCGTATCCGAATGTCCCTGGCATCGGGCGCATATTTAATGGCGTTATTGACAAAGTTCACGATAACCTGTTGGATGCGGTCGGAATCCGCATAGAGATCGAGCGCGGTGTCTCCCTCTACAATAATTCTGTGCTTGCCTTCCCGGTCAATCTGAGAACAGCACTCCTCGACTGCCTGGGAAATATTGAAGTTTCTCATCTGCAGATGAAGCTGTCCTTCGTTCATCTTGCTGGCATTGAGCAGATCTCCAATCAGCTCGTTGATCTTTTTCATGCTCTGGTTGGCCTGGTCTATCAGTTTGGACAGCCTAGGGTTTTCCCTCGGATATATACGCTCCATAAGCTGGAGCGTGCCGCTCAGCACGGTTACAGGCGTCTTGAGTTCATGGCTTGCGATGCTGATAAAGTCGTCCTTGTAACGATCGGCCTGCTTTTCTGCGGAAATATCCTTTGCAGTTCCCATCAGCACTTTTGACTGAGTGGGCCCCTCGCCAAGTTTTGCATGGAGATTAACCCATTTGCTGTCAACGCCAGAGGTGACCACCCGTCCAGAAAACTCCAAGTGGCCAGTCTGGCTTACCGAATTTATGAGCTCGGCAAGCGCCTGATTACCGCCATCGATAAAGCAGTCGATCAAGTCGGATTTCTGCAGATCCCCACCTTCTTCGGAACGGCCAAGAATATTGGCGAGGTCTCCGGTATGGATCAATTTGCCGGAATCCAGATCGAGCTCCCATACCGCCATTTTGGAATATTCCAGCGACATGTTCAGCCGCTTCTGGCTCTCTTCAAAATCCTTAAGATAAGTAAAATCATCGAGCACGGTATACGCATATTTGTTTCCAGAATCGGTAAACAGTATAGTTGTAATGTGGACCCAGACTAGTGTACCATCCTTCCTCTTCAGGCATACGTCAATCTTGAAATCAGGTTTGCCATGCAGCCACATGGCCTGCTGAAGCTCTTTCCATGCGTCCTTATATTCCTCGCAGGCATACTCCATGATTTTGGTGCCGCATATCTCGGATCTTTCGTAACCCATCAGATCGACAAACGCATCATTTACCTCTATGATGGTAAGATTAGGGTCAATAATTTTCGTTGCCGCAGAGGTAAGCAAGAAAATCGCTTTGAAACGCTGTTCACATTCGTTGAACTTCCCCAAAAATTCATCTGCTTTATCTTCTTTTTCCATATCGATGTCGGAGAAAATAACAATTCTGCAAAAGCAATGTTTTAATTAACAAGATAATTAGCCAGTCAAAGCGTGGTTTGGTAATTTATATCTTTCTAATAGAAAATGCTTCAATAGATTTTTTCGTAAAAAAATACTGTTTAACGCATACTGCTTTTTCAACTGTTAACCTTCTTATAAAGAAGGTGAAGAGAAAAATTATTTAAAAAACGAACCATATCTTACTATTTAAGGTAATTTGCAACTTTAGCCATTCCACCAAATCGGGTAAAAAAAAATTCAAATCTCCACAGTAATAGCCACTGGACCAGCAAAAAAGCTAGATGTTTGAAGCCTCACTCTGAAAGGAGCTCAAATTCACGTCTGCTTCTTTTTAATAACCAATAATCAAGGTTGCGGAGATTACTCCACTTAATCTCCGTATATTATCCTTAGCTATTAATAGATTTCATTTTAACCATACGAAAACAATCATAGGCCACGGTTTAGTTGAAACTGCATACCAGACATGTCCTTTTTCAAAAGTAATCCGAGTAATTATTAATGTGCAGATTAATGTTTCAGAATAATAGCGTTAGGCGATCAATTTGTACTTGTCAGCGGAATAATCTCACTCAAAAAAATGAAAACAGATAAGCATTAACTAAAAAATCAAGAATATCAGATTTTAAAAAAGATATAAGAACTACGTGAAATCACAATGGTAAATTTGTTTATATGAAGATTCATCGATATTGGAACCATATTTGTAAGAACAAGGAGAAAATAAATATGAGCACTAAACAAAACTTATTCGCCTTAACCTTATTATTAACTGGATTTTACAGTTGTACGGAATCAAAAAAAGAAACAGCTTTAAGCAACGTACCCGCCGTTGACAGCACAGAAACTTCTATAAAAGGATGCTACCTGTATACAGTCAATAAGGATACTTTCCAACTTGCAATCACTAGCGTTGATAAAAGTGACGTAGAGGGATCTTTAATATATAATTTTGCAGAAAAGGATGATTCCAAGGGCGCTTTTAAGGGAAGTTTTGATGGGGAAATCTTGAAGGGAGATTATACTTTTCAGGCTGAGGGCAGCACATCTGTGCGTGAGGTAATATTCAAAAAAACCCAGACAGGTTTTGTAGAGGGAAGCGGAGAAGTAAAAGACGCAGCAAAAGTTTACCAGCTCCCGGATAAGTTACAAAATTTACGCTGGAGTAATCCCTTTAAAATGAAGAGTCATTACCAGAATTTGGCAAATTGATTGTATTAGTGGTTCAATCAACTGATAGCTGGTATGGGAAATATTTAAAACTTAATAGTATGATGTAGCTAATATATCCCTACAACAACATGGGTTTGAGTATGATGGGTAATTTAATAAGCTTACTTACCTGGTTACTGAAATATATAGTTACGCAAATGAACCACAATTACCTATTGAGCGGATTTAAATTAGAGGTCTGCAAAGATAACATTTTTGGTGAGGAGCTGATAAATGTCCACCCCAATCAAAATTGATAATTATGAAAAGATTTAAAAAAGTTATTCTTTCTCTCTCAGTACCGATTGTACTTAATGCCTGCTCAAGCGGTGATGCAGAGAGTTCAACCCAAGAACATTTATCGAGTAAGGGTAGTCTAGCTATTTCTTCAGATAAAAAGACTGCCGTAAATCAGGAGCAATTATTATTGCCAGGAATCTCTGCTGGCAAAGTTAAACTAGGGCAAGATGCAAAAGAGGTTTATGCAAAATTAGGCAAAGCTGATGCTGGCGATGCATCCATGCAAAAATCCGTCTCAATCTGGTACAAAAACCATGATCAAGAATCATATTCAACGTCAATTTACACAGTTAGAGACACAGGAGACAATCCTGCCGCTAAAATCCAGCAAGTCCGTGTGACTTCACCTGAATTTAAAACGGAGGAAGGTATAGGGGTTTCTTCTACTTTGGAACTAATAAAACAGAAATATAGTGTTACAAAGCTTACAGATATTACTGATAGAGGTAGGGTATTAGTAATTTACGATAGCATGGCAGGAATCGCTTTTGAAACAGATATAAAAGGTATTTGTGAAGCAGTGATCATTCATAGGGCTAATGAAAGTTTAAAGACAACATCACTGCCATTACGTTAGAAATATATTAAATTCAAGTTTTTCCTTAATGCTCGTTATTTAAAATTGAACTGTTTGATAAACTACTGAGGAATTGAAAGCGATCCTATTAGCTTTAACTTTTAATTGCATCTTTAAAATACTTTAAGGGCACCAATAACATACCAAAACATTCGCCTTCTGCTTACCCCTATGTTTGTGGAAAACTTTATGGGCTTTCCTTCATGCACGGAAGTAAATGTTGTCTGTAAGCATGAACAACTTAAATCGCTGATGGATAAAAATATCCTGCAAATGATTTGCGATCACGAAAAGTTCCGGACTCGCCACATCTAAGTTGACTCCAGGAACATATAAACCTTTTTTTAACTGAAGCAGATCACCATTTTTTATCAATTCACTAATTTTATCATTAGGTCTTTTGTAATTCTTTAGCACATCCAGTATAACCAATCTATTTAATGGCACGTCAGTAAAAGCTTCGACAGAATTTCTAAAATCCATTTTGTTAAATTTTTCATCTAAAAACGGAATTTGTCCGATTAAGCACAATTTTAAACGAATAAAGTTGAAAGATATTCATCCAAAAAACGGATTTTTTCCGATTATCACCTGATATTTACACAAAAATACCCTAATATTCCTAACACCACCTTTACTTTCATTTAGTTTTAATTGAAATCTGTTTCCATCCCGGGTGGGGTCAATCCACGCTGGTTTTTCCAAATCCTTAGGAATGGCTTACAAATATCCTGGAAAGAACCCCATCACGCAAGCAAATAAGCTTTATGAGCTTATGCCGAATAATTGGGCTAAACTTTAATTACAAGACATCAAAATCTGATAAGAGCTGAATATTTTGACTATCAAACTCTCGATCTATTTGCGATCAAATTCACTCAGCCAAAGGCACAGAAATGAAAAATTTAGAGCCTTCGTTTAAAATACTTTCAAATCCAATTTTACCACCCATACGTTCGGTAAACTCCTTACATAAAACTAAGCCTAGTCCAACTCCCTTTTCATTATTTGTACCATAGGTAGGAGATGCTATAATCGAAAAGATGTTTTCCTGATCGTCCACCGCAATCCCTCTCCCACTATCAATTACTGTGATTTGACATTCATCGTTGACGATATGAGCAGTTACATTGATAATACCACCGTTTGCCGTAAATTTCACCGCATTATTGACTAGGTTACGCACAACAATCTGTAGCATATCAACATCGGCCACTACCATTAAATTCATAGGGATATCGCTAGATAATACAATTTCTTTATTCAGCGCATAAACTTGTGCCATTTCTATGGTACTTCCGAGCACTTCCTGCACATTTACTACCTCGTGGTGCACAACCGATCCACCCATCTGAGATTTAGACCAGTTCAACAGATTAGAAAGCATAGTGATGGTATGGCTGGTGGCGGTTTCCAAAGATTTCTCAATCGAATGTCGCTGTTCAGCACCCAATACATTTTTATTTAACAGTCTAAGATAACTTTGTATACCAACTAAAGGCGCCCTTATGTCATGGGATATTATAGCCATCAAATTGTCTTTCTCCAAATTGCGCTGTTCCAACTCGTCTTTTTGTCGCAAAATTTGCTCTTTGTTACTTTCTATTGCAATGGTCTTTTGCTGAGCATCCATGCGCTCTAAATCATAATTGCGTCTAATGAACCTCACTATGATATAAATTACGAATACCGGCAAAGGAAAAGCAGTCATTCGATCAACAAATTGCCCTTTACCTGTAGTAAAAGGGTATTTTATCAATTCTGGATAGTAGTAGCCAATAGCGTGCAAAGCAAAAAACCATAATAAATATATGACCAACCACTTCAGATGCTGTTGATAAGGGGAGATAACCAGTAAAACCAATAAATAGGCTGGCCAGATTAAGTCCGTTGATCCGTTAATACCAGCAATTGCAAAATAATTTATTCCAAAAACCAACAATCCCACTATCCCGAAAATGGTGTTATTGTGTGGTTTATACTTGAATCTGGAATAATAATACTGATAAATGAAGAATAGGCTAAGTAAGATAGCAGAAATAGATCCTACATATAATCCAGCAATTAAATTATAGGGCGCATAAATCATCGATGCCCCTATTAGGCCAATACTTACCGAATGAAAAACCCTACTTTCTAAAGAAAACTGATTAGGGCTGCCAATGAGTGCTGACCAAAAGCTTGTCTTGCCATTTTTAGCTTGGGAAAGAAGAGAATTAAAATTAATTAATTTCGGCATATTTTAATTTAAAAAAATGAATAGACCCAGTCCATAATTAGATACAGAGGAAATATTTCTCTCCTCTGATTTATTAAGTGTTGCTGAATGCTAACAAAAAGGTACTAAATTGAATTAAAGCTGAAATTAATTATTTAACCGTTAGTTTTACTAGCCATTTATTTAAACCATTTCGCAAAACCAATAAACCAAAGACAATCAATAATTTACAAAAAATTTATTTTTGTTGGTATCGGGTCATTCTTTACAAGTTTATCCATTATCCAAATTTAATGATTATTAAGCTATCGCCAGCCCATTCTTAATACATCGAATCAGTTTAAACTGATTTGACAAGCAAAAGAGCCATCATTTTTGACGAGAGAAAATACCCTCAGGCGCCTGGGATTTTTATACATCATATTCCGATGTTATTAGGGAAAGCACCATTTGATTTTGCTCGTTAATATGCAGTTAATTTTAGAGATCCCGGTACCTTTATATTCCGTATTTATTTCACTAATTGAATAAAGTTACGCCCTACAATGTTTCCTGGAACTTTTTTCTGAACTTTCAAATTCAAAAATATCATTAGCGTATTCGCTAACATCAAAGTTCGGGTAATGCAGCAATTGGTATAGAAAGAATAATAGATTGCCTTCCATCTTTTTTAAGGTTTAAGCCTGCGTACCACGCGGGCCCTTTTGTTGCCCAGGAACTTCAAATATTATAACACTTCTAGGTTCTCAACAAAGGTTTTGACGAAACACCATTGCTGAGATGTCCAGTCAACGGTTATGAAACTTTTGGCAACTATGGCTTATCGATGATAAGTAAATCACCATTTATCAGAGATTAACTTTATAACAAATAATTTCAGACCTTGCGGGGATTAAACCACCTAATCTCCGCATATTATCGTTAAATTATACTCCAGTATGCGGATAAAACCTATTTTATTTAACGTATATATTTCGGAGATTATAAAAAAAATAATCGATAAACGCAATTATATACCGCCCAAATAGAACGCGATGTAGGCTTTAGCAGTTAGCCTGTTTTATCGGTTCTTCTACAATGATATTATTGGGGGATTAAAGATAACTTCACCTCTAAAATATTTTAAATATAATTACCAACGAGAAATAGAAGCTAAGAGGCGTAAAATCTGTTTCCATTTAGATTTTCGCCAGTTTAGGTTGCTAATGACAAAAAACCCAATTACAGCTCAAATCCAGACACGTTGAAATTGAAAAAATATATTACTGGCATTCCTAACCTTATAATTTTGAATATGCACTTACTAGCGAAGAGTCTTTAAAGGCATAGACAATTTGTATCGAAAGCCCTAACCATTGCCTGATTCAGCTTATTCACCTCTTCCTATCAATCGTATTCCTCATGAGTTTCACATCTACCGCTAATTTCGGTGAGCTCTATTTTACATACGACAATACCTTCATGCAATTCAGGTTTAATTCCATGAGAAGGTTCTTCTGAAGGCCGATCAGTCAGCGGCATAATACGATGTATAATCCCTTGCATAGCCTGTTGTCTTTCCTCCCCACTCAATTCAATAAAATTACCGTGCAGAATAGCACTTTTCCACCTGAACGTGTCTTTAATTTCATCTATTTGAAAACATACTCTAGGGTTGGCCCGCATCATTTCTATCTTTTTGCCCATTCCAGAATGTAAATAGATCATATTATCCCGGTAAACATAATTAACAGGAACAATATAAGTTTCTCCATTACCGTGGCAACCTAATCTGCCGATAACCTGATTCTCAATCAAATCAAGTAATTCTCTTTTATTTAAGTCTCCTAACATAATTAATAGTTTTTAAATCAATTTAACGTCCGCAGGTTAGCAAAATCACTTGTTTAAACCCGAAATGAAAGTCTTTACAAAAACCCAATCAAATATGTAAATAGGCTGCGAGAAAAGAAATGATCTTCATCACTTCTTCTCAAAAATTTAGCTGTCAATTCCAAAGAAATCCATCTAAAATATGCACCATCCCAAGTTAAAAAACCAGAGATAAACCAAACTAATAAAATTAAAAATAATGTATTCGTGTACGATAACTTATATATTTTTTATTCTTTTTTTAACAAACATTCGAATGAGATATTGTATTATTGTATTGGTATATTTTAAATCATTATGTGTCTCTAACCATTTATAAAATCAATACCTCTTTTACGTTATGAAAAAGTTAGCCTATTGTACTGCTGTATTACTATTTTTATTTATTGGCGTAAAGGGAGCGGTTAAACTTCCAAGATTAGTAAGTGACGGTATGGTTTTACAACGAGATCAGGACATTAAAATTTGGGGTTGGGCAGATGCGGGAGAAGCGATTACCTTAACGTTTAATAACAAAACCTATAAAACGAAAGCTGGTTCAAACCAAAAATGGTCGGTAAATATAGAGGCGCAAAAAGCTGGTGGACCGTATCAGATGCGTATTAACAACATCGAACTAAAAGATTTGCTTTTTGGTGATGTTTGGCTTTGCGCAGGGCAATCTAATATGGAGGCTGTAATGGGGAGAGCAAACATTAAAGCAAATTACAGTCAGATTATCCAAAACAGTATTTACCCAGAAATAAGGCAGTTTACCGTTAAACGCGATATGGCTTTTACACCCGTAGAAGATGTAATCAGTGATGGCGGTTGGGTTAGCGTAAATCCTGAAACAATTCTATCTTTCTCTGCGGTAGCGTTTTTTTTCGCAAAAGATCTATACGAAAAATATCAGATCCCAATTGGCATTATTAACTCGAGTGTAGGTGGAACCCCTATACAATCCTGGGTAGATTATAAATCGTTAAAAGCTTTTCCAGAATATGATAAAGTGGCTAAAAGATTTCAAGATCCTCAAGAATTAGCACAAACTTTAAATGCCCATCAACTAAAATCTGATTCCTGGTATAAAGCTGTTAAGAATGATGATTTGGGTTTGAAAGAAAAATGGTTCGAAGAATCGTATTCTACAAGCACAGGCTGGAAAGAAATCGACAATCTTAAACAATATAACGTAGAAGGTAAGGCATTGAAATATGGCGTTGCATGGTTTAGAACAGAAATTGATATTCCTGCTTCTATGATTGGAAAAACAGCCGTGCTTTCTTTAGGGATGATGCATACTGAAGATGAAACTTTTGTTAACGGACACAAAGTAGGTTCGATTAACAGCGGCTACACGTTAAGGGATTACACCATTAATCCAGGTTTGTTTAAAGCTGGAAAAAACAGCATAACCATCCGATTAACGAGCCCAACAACGGGTCTTAGTTTTGATATAAAAAATAATTATGTACTTCGTTTCGATCGGGATACCATTACCTTAAATAAGCCATGGAAATATAAATTCGGAATTGAGAAAGAACTTCTACCAAGAGGAAACGGATTATCCTTGCACACGCCTACTGCCTATTATTACGCCATGGTTAAACCTTTATCTAATTATAAAATTAAAGGGATCTTGTGGTATCAGGGCGAAAGTAACATTCCAAAACCCGAACAATATCAAAGTTTGTTGCACTCGTTAATTGATAGGTGGAGAACCGACTGGAATGATCAGAAACTACCTTTTATTTATGTTCAGTTAGCTAATTATCTGGCTACAGGTAGCGAGCCTGAAAAGAGCAATTGGGCCTTGCTAAGAGAAGCACAGATGAAATCGTTAAAAATACCTAACACGGCTATGGCGGTAATCCACGATATCGGCGAAAAAGGCGATCTCCACCCCCGCAACAAATCAGATGTAGGTAAACGGCTTGCCTTGGGGGCACAAAAAATTGCTTATCAGGAAAACATCGTTTTTTCAGGCCCCATTTATAAATCTATAGCTATAGAAGGCGAAAAAGTTGTGGTTTCTTTTGATCATGTAGGTTCGGGATTAAAGTTTACTGGCGAAAAGTTAAATTACTTTAGCATATCCGACGATGGGAAAAACTTTATACCTGCACAGGCCAAAATTGTAAATAATAAAGTTGTGGTGTGGAATAATCTGATCAGCAAACCAATTGCAGTTAGATATGCCTGGGCTGATAGTCCTGATGGCGCAAATTTATACAACGAGGAGGGTTTGCCTGCTTCTAGCTTTAAAAGTAACTAAGTGTTATAAAAAAATTAACAATGAATTTTCTCAAAATATTCTTCTCTGCATTATTGCTCGGTTTTGCTTTAACACCCCATGCACAAAGTTTTAAAGTTGATCAAAACTTAATTAGCACTCCAATAACAGACAGCATCAACTTTTCGCTTTTAAATTCGCGTTTGGGAAGCAGGTTCACCTTTTCATTATTTAATCAAAATCAGAGTATGCAAAGCGGCAGTCTTGGTTTTGACATGGATGAACAAGTAGGGTTGTTAATTGGTTTAACCGTTAAAGACAAAAATTACTGTTTTAGAACAACCAGACTACCCAGAAATACAAGTTATCTGAAAAATCAAATGCTGAGATTTGGACCAGCATCTATGGAAATTACCGGAGAAACGCCCGAAGGAATAAAAGTAATCTTTACTCTAATTTCCTCCTTTACCGCTTCAAAAGATCTAAATGATACTGCGGCCATTAAGACACAGATATTCCCAGGTTTTTACATGCAGATTCGAGTTGCCAATGAAAGCCAAATTAATATAGATTGTAAGCTTAAGGTGGCTTTAGCTAAAACGCCTGTAAAGAGTTTTAATTTCATGAACCTGGAGCCTATCAAACCTGAAAATACAGAGCAGATCCTTTTCTTCAAGGATAACGCTCACCTAAATAGCAAGCTTGCTTTAGCTGCTCTTAAACCAGTAGCTAAGGGCGCATTTAACGAAGATGGGTTTGGTGGCCTTGTTTATGAATTTAGTTTGGCTCAGCAGGCCACAAAAGAAGTATCACAAATTTACGCGACCCATAATGATAGTACCGTAATAGAAGATAAACGTATTAATCTACCTTTAAAATTCTATTACACTAAATATTGGAAAAACATTGGAGCAGTTATAAAGTATGCACAGGAAAGCTACGAGCAAAACATTAACCTGACCCAAAAGTTTGAGGATAGTTTAATGGGCAGAGATTTAACCAGGGAAGAAAAATGGGCTCTGGCTTTAACTTTTCATACCGATTTGGCGAACACCTTTTTTTTAACTGATAAACATAACGAGCCTAGTTTTTATGTTTCAGAAGGTCGGTTTAAACATTTAAGTACTGTTGATGTAGCTCATGAAACTGAGGTGAATGCAATTTTTTCGCCCTGGCGTTTAAAGCTTCAGCTTAACCAATGGACAAACTACATCGCGAAGAAGGAAGTACATATACCCGCAAACGCTACACAAAATAAACCAGGTTATCAGCAAGGGATGACTGCAGCTGAATACGGCCCTTATTTATATCATGATGTTGGTGATTTGCCCTTCATAAGTGAAACCGCAAACTATAATTACGGTCCGCATATGGCGGTTGAAGAAAATACTTCTTTCGTTTTACTTTTATACTGGTATTGGAAAATCAGCAAAGACGACGTTTTTGTGAAATCGATGTTGGGTACGGTTGATGTATTACTTCAATCGGTTATAAATCGAGATACCAACGGAAATGGAATAGCCGACAAAGCCTATGGCTGGACCACCTATGATGCCAATGAGGCATTAAAATTATCGCCAGATAATACTTTTCTGGGGGCTAAACAATTAAGCGCCTACGCTGTGGCCGCTGAAATGTTCAGGGCTTTATCGAACAAAGAAAAGCATACCAGCGTTGATGACTCAAAAAAAGGTGTTGTAGATGGCGAAGGGACTGGTTATAAAGACTCAGGTGTTGCGGTTAATAACGAAGCTTTAAGAAATAAGCAGGCGCTTCACTTTGAAAACGAGGCCAGATTAATTTTGAGTACTCTAAAAAAAGCGCAGCAAAAATATGGTTTTATACCTGTTAGCCTGGATGAGTCATTTCCTAAATGGAAACAGCGTTCCGTTGTTATTGGAGAAGGTTTATTCTTACCAGGACTGGCTGGCAGTAAATCTCCGTTACTATATCAATTATCAGCGGTATTGAAAAAAGATTATGCCACCACTTACCAGCAAAGTATCGCAGATTATGGTATCAAATTAACCACTGGAGAAGGAACAACATGGTTTAGCAAAACTATTGTGGCTGATGCGGTAGCTTCACAATGGTATGGAATAAATCATTCTTCTGCACTTTATATTTACAATTGGAATAAAAACAGTCCTTACGCTTATAACGATGGGCTACTTAATAAAGGCGAGGTATGGATTGGTTACTGGTACCCAAGGGGATTTCGATATTATCCTATTGGTTATTAAAAGATCCTTCGAGAAAATAGCACTTTAGCTGACAAAAGCTGTTCTAAAAAGCAACCAACTCTTTTTAGATTTTAATAATTAAAGCGGTAAATTATTACATTTCTCGATTATAAAGAGCTGAAGTTTAACCTCGAGTTTTGATTTTTTTTTTTCGCATAGTAGTAATACTTTTACAAAAGAAAAACAGGGGCAAATATGAAGGACAATGTGCTTATAGGTGTGAAGGAAATAGCCAGACAGGCCAATGTTTCTATAGGCACTGTAGATCGCGTGATACACGACCGGACTGGAGTAGCGGAGGTAACCAGAAACAAGATCTTGGCTATCATGAAAGAACTGGATTACCAGCCTAACATTTTAGCGAGAAGATTAGCTTCTAAAAAAGTGCTTCGTTTCGCAAGCTTAATTCCAGCTGTATCATCAGAAACTGAATTTTGGGAAGCACCTTTAAAGGGCATTCAGCTTGCTGAGGCCGAAATAAAACAATTCGGAATTGTAATTGACAAATACTTCTATAACCAGAATGATAAGCAATCGTTTGTAGAACAGTCGAAAAAAATTCTTAAAACTAATGTTGACGGGGTATTGGTTGCGCCAATCTTTATCGAAGAATCTCTGGCTTTTTCTAAATTGTGTAATCTTGCCAAAATTCCTCAGGTTTTTATCAACTCCGACATTCCTAATGAATCGAGACTCAGCTACATCGGGCCAGACTTATTTCAAAGCGGGCATCTTAGCGCACATATTGTTAACTACCTGGTTGCTAAGCATGATAAAATTTTAATTGTTAACATTTCAAAAGAAATCGATAGCTACCATCACTTACTTAGGAAAGAGAAAGGTTTCATTTCCTATTTTGATGGCCATGAGAAAGAGGTTCAGATTATAAAAACAGATATTACTCCCGAAACCGATTATGGTTCCATTTCTGTTAAATTAAAAGCAGTATTAGCCGATAACGCTGATGTTAAGGTTATTTTCGTAACCAACTCCAGGGTTTTTTCTGTTGCACAATTTCTGGAGAAGAACGGCTTAAGTCACATCCGCCTGGTTGGATATGACTTTTTAACAGAAAGTATTGCTTATTTAAAGAAAGGAATAATAGATTTCCTGATCTGCCAAAAACCTCAGGAACAAGGTTATAAAGGCATAATAACCCTTTATCAGAATTTGGTTTTAAATACTGAAGTTGAGGCTACTTACTATATGCCAATTGATATTATAACTAAAGAGAATTATAAGTCATATCGCAATTAAACTCCAATATAGTTGACTTGATTAAAAATAACTATCGTCATGTTAGTTTTCCTTGTGTCTTTACCTTATGTTTTTCGTAACAGGTAAAGACACGAAATTAGATTACCAGTAATCATTTTGATCAGGAAATCGATATTCCTATCTGAAGTTATATTTTAATCCAATTTCAAATTCGCCATTACTATAGTTTTGTAAATCTTTGGTATTACTGGTATACATTACAAGTATAGATAACTGATTTTGATAGGTTGTTCCTACTCCTGCAGTAACGCTGCTGGTGGTGTGATAGATTGTACTCAAAAGCATTTTATTACCCCATAACTGCGCATTCAAACCTAAATCTACAATATTCCGATAGTTTTCCATGCCACGGTATGAAACCTTTGGCTCTATTTCGCTTAACACCGCATTTGGAGAGCGAAATTTATAACTTGCTGCAGCGAAGTAAGATGCTCTATCCAGCACTGCTCGCTTAAGATCACGATTAAAAAACCTTTTCAAATTCGGTAACGCTGCCTGAACATTAATGTTTCCAGTTCTAAACGCAACTCCAAAATCACCATCAAAATAAAGCTTTCTCTCGTTAAAATTACCAAAAGCTATATCGCTCTGGTCTCCCTTAATCTTACTGAAATCGATCCATTCGTTCATCAATCCCGCAGAGAGTCCGAAATCAAGAAAACTATCTCCACTATTTAATGGTAAATGGTAAGCATACGTACCTTTAAAGTTGGTACGCTGTATTACACCTGATTTCTCGTTATAAAAAGATAAACCTAAACCAACTTTTCTACTATTCGAACCATAAGTAGCGGTAACGGCCTGCATTGCAGGGGCACCTTCGATTGCTGTCCATTGTGCTTTGTATGTGGCATTCAACTCAGCACCCTTTTCAAGTCCTGCCATTGCTGGGTTACTTAAATATTGATTCTGATAAAACATGCTACCCATAGGGTTAAGCTGACTATATGCTGCTGTACTTAAAAAAAGCGTACACAGGCTTAAAAAAATTCTTAGAGTTTTCATATTAAATGTTTTATCTATCGGCTATCTTACAGTAGCCGATAGAGATTTGTATCTTATAACTGGTCAACGATAGTAATAGAGCCTTTTCTTGTGCCTATCCCAGGACCGAAATCAATTAGGTAGTAATATGAACCCTCTGGCAGTGTGCGTCCCTTAAATGTTCCACTCCAAGAGTTATTGTAGGTTTTCATTTCAAATACAATTTTACCAACCCTGTCAAAAATTTTAACTGTATTATTCGGATACATGTCGATATTCTCTACAATCCAGGTATCATTCTTTCCATCGTTATTTGGAGTAAGTACATTCATAATGTTAAGTACCTGGTAATCGGCACGTACATCCAATTTGAAATTAGTGATACTACTTCTTCCAAATTGGTTAAAGCCAGTAACCGTATAGGTTGTGTTTTCCGAAGGTCTGACTGTGAGGCTCGAAGTGTTTTGTCCTCCGATAATACCATTCGCATTACTCCACTGATAAGTTTGTGCACCGCTGGCAGTTAGAACAGCTGTTTCACCTTTACTAATACTAAAGCCTTTATTACTGCTAATGCTTATTACAGGAGGTGGATTGTCAATTACAGTGAAACTTTGTGATACCTGCGGAGCTGCATCGAAATTGAGATTTCCTGGTTGCGACGCGGTAATAATGGTTACACCTGCTTTTAATATTTCTATCTGATTTGCATTAAGCACCCTAGCAACAGTTGGGTCACTGCTGGTGTAATTCACAATCAAACCAGAACTTGCAGTAGCTGTAAGTGTAAATATTGGATCGGTTGATAATTTATTTGGCAGGGAAGCAAAACTAATGTTCTGCGCTGTTGTTGCCACCGTTAATATGCCTGGTACGAAATTTATATTATAATTTGCTCCTGTTGCATTACTTGCTACAATTGGATAAGTTCCTGATGGAGAAGTTGCAACGGCTGTAGTTGATAAAGATACAGGGATTGATAGAACAGATGCGTTTTCACTACCAGCAAAACCGCTATAACTTGCTGTTAAGGTTGGATTGGCTGCTCCAAAGTTTCGAGTTACGTTATTTGCAGTAATGGTTAAAGTTCTTCTGTTTACCTGTAAATTCGAACTTATAAACGCCATGTTATAGTTTGTACCCAGACTTAAAGTATTTAGATTAATTGCGTAGTTACCAATATTCTCTCCAGAAATGCGGTTAAGGCTTCCTGTAAAAGTATCTCCAGTAACTAATGAGCCTGAAGCAATCGTATAAGATAAAGCTGGATCAGCATCACCATAAATTTTGTTTTTTGCATCTGCAAGAATAGAAATTGCCCTTGGCGTGATGTTAGCCGAAGTTGTAGTAACGTTGGCCAGAACATAATTATTTGCTCTATTACCCGATAATATCATTCCAGTAGCGGTAACCGTTTTACCTGGCCCTGCATCAGTATTAGCAAAAATAGCGGTACCACCTGTAAGGGTTACATTAGCAAGATCAGCATTTAGAACACCAGTTAAAGTTCTGGTTAAAACAGTAGCATTGGCTAAACCATCATACACTTTGCTATCAGCCGTAAAGTTTCCAATAATGCCTAAGCCAGTAATGTTTGCAGTAGCGGTGCTAACCGATGTTAAATTATAATTAGCCGCTCTTGTTCCAGATAAAACCATGCCTGTTGAAGTAACCGTTTTACCTATTCCTGCATCAGCATTCGCAAAATTAGCGGTACCACCTGTAAGGGTTACATTAGCAAGATCAGCATTTAGAACACCAGTTAAAGTTCTGGTTAAAACCGTAGCATTTACCAAGCCATCGTACACCTTATTATCGGCAGTAAAGTTTCCAGTAATGTTTAAGCCAGTAATATTAGCTGTAGCTGTAGCGACTGATGTTAAGTTATAATTAGCCGCTCTTGTTCCAGATAAAACCATACCTGTTGAAGTAACCGTTTTGCCTGTCCCTGCATCAGCATTTGCAAAATTAGCGGTACCACCTGTAAGGGTTACATTAGCAAGATCAGCATTTAGAACACCAGTTAAAGTTCTGGTTAAAACAGTAGCATTTATCAAGCCATCGTACACCTTATTATCGGCAGTAAAGTTTCCGGTAATGCTTAAGCCAGTAATGTTTGCAGTACCGGTGCTAACCGATGTTAAGTTATAATTAGCCGCTCTTGTTCCAGATAAAACCATACCTGTTGAAGTAACCGTTTTACCTATTCCTGCATCAGCATTTGCAAAATTAGCGGCACCACCTGTAAGGGCTACATTAGCAAGATCGGCGTTTAAAACACCTGATAAAGTTCTGGTTAAAACAGTAGCATTTACCAAGCCATCGTATACTTTATTATCGGCCGTAAAGTTTCCAGTAATGTTTAAGCCAGTAATATCAGCTGTAGCTGTGGCAACTGATGTTAAGTTATAATTAGCCGCTCTTGTTCCAGATAAAACCATACCTGTTGAAGTAACCGTTTTACCTATTCCTGCATCAGCATTAGCAAAATTAGCAGTACCACCTGTAAGGGTTACATTAGCAAGATCGGCGTTTATAACACCTGTTAACGTTCTGGTTAAAACAGTAGCATTTATCAAGCCGTCGTATACTTTATTATCGG
>Ga0247810_10000639_pt1 | contig 32359 bp, 38 predicted proteins | sample UWRJL119311C1_FD_179918 | JGI IMG/M metagenome (GOLD analysis project Ga0247810, IMG submission 179918) | Plant litter microbial communities from Arlington Agricultural Research Station in Wisconsin, United States - UWRJ-L119-311C-1 | ecosystem: Environmental > Terrestrial > Plant litter >... | reverse complement strand
AAAGAACAACCCCCCCCCCCCCCCCCAGCTTAGCTTCTGGATATAAACCAGCAGCTCCCCATGCTAGTTATGGGAGAACTGGTAGCCTGACTTCCTCCGTTCCCCTCCCTCCGTCTTCAGTTGCTTTTACAATAACCTTCCATTGACCATGACGTCCCAATGGACCTTGCTATCTGCCCTTGCTCTCACCCTGTTGAGACCAGTTGCTGCCGACACTGATTTCTCAACCACCAGTGGCATTGTAACATGGGACCAGGCTGATTGGAGTTTAACTGCAAATACCTATATCCCAGGACAGTACCAGGCCAGAGTTTCGCTAGCCAATGGGTTCGTCCTCTTTTGGAAACTATCGTGTTGAATGATTGTGCTAACAATAGGTAGATATGTTGGAGCTTCATTGGCTGCTGCAGGACCGTTTTTTGAAAAGGACGTCAATCAGACAGATCCCGACGGAGTGAAGCCCTCCAATGGATGGCCATTGTTCGATGAGAGGATTTCGTTTACGACAATTGCTGGTAAGTAGCGAACTTATTACTACGAAACAGTCAGAAAAGCGTAGTTTGCTTTAATCGTCATATCTCATCGACTGCCGTTGATTATTTCGTATGGTCTGAGACATACAATTGACCAAAGCTGACTGGAAGTATAGGATTTTATGATCTGCAACCAAATACTACTGGTTCCAATTACCCTTGGCTAAATCAATATGGTTGGGAGTCGTTCATTTCGGGTATCCCGCATGTAACAGCCATCATATTTTCGTTTGGGGACAACTATCTCGATGCGACAGTGAGCAATACTACAATTTCAAATTTTGCGCAAAAACTCTCATTCAAGACTGGAGTTGGAGAGTGGCAGTATACGTGGACCCCTTCGACCGGTTCTACCTCATATAATGTAACCTATTCGACAATTTTCAGCAGAGCCAGACCAAATGTGATTGCGGTAACCGCTAGCATTACACCGTCCGAAGATACGAATGGGACTGTTACAGATCTAATTGACGGGCAAAGTGCACTCAGAACATATTTGGACAAGAAAGGCTTGGATAACAGAGACTCAATTATTTACAGCTCTGTCCATCCATGGGGCCGAGATAATGTCACAGCATATGTGCAATCTGGGATCAACTTTACAAATCCGTACACGAATCTGTCTTCCAGAGTTGAAGCTTCAGGTCCATACATCAGTACGGATGAGTCCACAATCGGTCAAAGTTTCAATATCAGCTTGAAGAAGGGAGAGACCGCTACATTCTACAAATATGTTGGTGTCGCATCAAATGATAAGTTCCCACGTGCGGAAGCTACAGCTTCTCAAGCGCAGGTCGGTGCCTTAGAGGATGGATGGGATGCAATTTTGGCTGAGCATGTCGCTGCATGGGGTGAAATTCTAACTGAATCGAGCGTGGATAATTTCACAGATCCAGCCACAGGCTTGTTGCCAGAAGGTGATCAGACCATCGAATCACTTCAAATCGCTTCTGTAGCGAACGCATTCTATCTTCTTCAGAACCTCCAACCAGACGGCAGTGAATTGAATGACTGGAGTGTCGCTGTTGGTGGTTTACACTCGGATTCTTACGCGGGACTTATCTTCTGGGATGCGGATCTATGGATTGCACCTGGGCTTAATCTTGCATTCCCAAGTTACTCAAAACAGATCAGTAATTTTCGATTAAAACAGCATCCACAAGCTTTAGCTAATGCAGAGTTCAACAACTATCCTGAGGGCAGTGCCTTGTACTCATGGACAGCCGGAGGATTTGGCAACTGTACAGGCACAGGGCCTTGCGTTGATTACCAATATCATTTAAACCATGATATTGTGTTCAATTTGCTGCAAGAATACAATATTACCAACAACGCCACCTGGTTTAACAATGGTCCTGCGCAATTAATAGAATCTGTCGCTGTCATGACATCCCATCTTCTGGAGTTCAATGAAACTACGCAAAGCTATTGGATCCTCAATGCTACCGATCCTGATGAGTACGCAAACAATGTCAATAATACGGCATTTACTCTTGCGGCAGCATCCAAAGTGTTGAAACAGGGAAATTGGTTAAGAAGTATTCAAGGTGTAGAGACAAATGAGACTTGGGAGGTTCAGGCAGATAACATTGAATTTTTGAGTGCCCCAAGTAATATCACCTTAGAGTTTCAAGGCATGAATAACTCTGCTGCAGTTAAACAAGTACGTATTTTGCGGGTAGGTTACCAGTGCTTGCTGACCACGAAACCTAGGCCGATATTGTACTCCTAACATACCCTTTGGATTACAGTGACAACTATACAGTTGATCAGAAGTTGCTCGATTTGGACTACTACGCGAACAGACAGTCTCCTAATGGGCCAGCTATGACATATTCAATCTTTGCTGTGAATGCAAATGCGCTTTCTCCATCTGGATGCTCAGCTTTCACCTACACACTCAATGGGTTTCTGCCGTACTTGCGTGCTCCCTGGTATCAGTTTAGCGAACAAGCGGTCGATGACATAAATCTCAATGGCGACACCAAACCTGCATTCCCTTTCCTCACTGGGCATGGTGGAGCAAATCAAGTTGTACCTTTCGGCTTCTTGGGTATTCGAACAGATCAGCCCACGTTGTTCATTGATCCCTCTCTGCCACCGCAGATTCCATTCGTACAAGTAAGAACATTCTACTACGCCGGCTCCACGTTGTCTGCATATATCAACTCAACCCATACCACCATCTCTCGAACTACAACCCCTAAGGCAGTAAATATTGTCGATAGATTTGCCAATACTACCCTCCCATTCAAGGTAGGGGTACCGAACTCTGAGAATGTCGTCTCGTACACTCTCGCCATCAACCAGACAGTTACGGTTCCGAATCGCCTCTACTGGAAGAACCTCACAGAGCAAAACAATTTGTTACAGTGTCTTCCAGTCACCAGCGAGGACCTCTACGATGCCGGCCAGTTCCCCGTCGCAGCTATCGATGGTGCCTCAGCTACTCGCTGGCAACCATTGAACAACGAAACCTCGTCAATAGTCGTAAACATGACTGCTGTACCTGCATCCCCCATCTCCGGTATCTTCTTCGATTGGGGTGCGCGACCCGCAAAGTCCGCCACTGTCTATCTCGGAAATTCGACCGATGGTAAAATAGAACCGGAGCAGGAGATTAAGATAGTAGTAACCGAAATTTCACCAAACCTGCCATATAATGCTACACTAGCGGGCAGTGAGGAGGGAAGCCAGGTTGAGCCAGTAGTGGGTAATACGACTACGTTTGATGTTACTTCAGGTGCGTGGAGTGGAAACTATGTACGCCTAGAGATTGAGGGTTGTTTTGAGGAAGATGGGAAGGGTGCTACAGTGGGAGAATTTGTACTTAGATCTATATAGTTATAACGTAATGTGTAAGTAAATGGAGAAATGACAATTGGAAGCCTCATGTCAAATACTCGCTACCGACACTCTGCGCAATTAATCTAACAAGCTCTTTGTAGCAAATTGTGAATTACAAAGTCGGTTTGTGTGTGAGGAGCCGAAGAAAGCAGAATATTAGTTGCTTCACTGAAGTGGTATACTGCTACCCTTGGATTATGATATATCCTGCTGCCAATATATACGATAGGCCACTATGTGATTCACGATTGAACATTCAGGAGGTCTTAGAGCATGATATTGACAACGCAAAAGTGATTGGGTTCTATATTGTAACACATCAGTAAGCTAATATTGCTTTATTTCTTTATCGCGCCACTCCTGTTTTCAGGGCGCTGAATTAGATAAGCACAAGAAGTAAATAAAGTGATCATTAGACTTTCGCCTGATGTTGGAGTGCCGTTGAGAACCTTATGCCATGCGAGGACTGTGGAGAAGGATTAAACTTCGCTTGACTAAACCGGGATAATCAGCTATTCCAGACGCTCAGCACAATAATAGATCTTGAGGCGAGGAGATCAGAGACATTTTAGCCATATATAGAACGTGCCAGCCCTGTGGAAATGTGTTATGTTTGGGGGCTGCAGATTTGATCGACATCCAAAATTGGGGCCAAAATTTTCGAACAATAGGTAAGTGCTGACAGTGGGCCAGCCAGCCCCTACATATAATTCTCAAGGCTGCGCTGTGTGTAGCTTTTAATGGGGGATAACAATTGTACAATGTGTCATTTCTTGTTTCATGATGAATAGAAATGCTTGGACACTCGCATCAAAGGTACCAATTGCTACAAGTCGGCAGCAGCTCTCACCTACCATAAGCACCTGAATGTTTCAGCTTTTAGTCAGTCTGATGTCGCTAATGTACTGTACCTCAGCTGTGAGTGAGGATCAAGGGTATTTACTGGTACCCGGTAACTTTAGTGTAAGATCGCCATGCACAGCGTGGCACAGTCCAATAAGAATTGCTCGAAGATGTCAAGCTATTAACCTCCTGAATATTCTGAAGATGCGATCTTCTTCATGTATTTTGTCTGTTGGTGTTGAGCAAAGAATTTTATACCAATTTGGTTTTTGGAGGGGTTTCTTCCACGCGACGCGTTCGGCTGAATCATGTCTTCACCGCCCGTTGTAACATCTTTCCCTCTCAACCCTCTAACGGAAACCTTCACGCCGCCTTCTGATTGCAATGGCGTCTATTTATCGACGGTGTTCATGCTTGGCCCTTCAAAAACATGTCTCCCCCCCAATGCCGGCTTAAAAGAGACAGAGTACTTTTCTCCTGGGCTCATATGTCCCACGGGGTATGCCAGCGCTTGTCATGACACATTGGGAGTGAGCAGCATAACGACGGTGACTTGTTGTCCTACCTCTGGTGACATAACTCTTTCATGTGCACCCACGATAAGGAAAGATATCTGGTCGACGCTGTTTTGTACCTGGGACCCAGAACCTGGTAAGCCAACAGCGGTATTTGCAACGCTCTCAAGTGATAAGAGAACATCGAGTAGTCTGGTTCCGTTTACATCTCCAGAGGGAATCAATGCGTTTGGTGTGCGAATGGTATACGAGAGTAGCGACCTGATAACTTCCACATCTTCATCCAGCTCCTCTACCCAAACAAGCGGTTCTGACACATCGACACCATCGAATACCTCTGTACCCCAATCCTCGAGCTCTTCACAAGTCCCAACCGGTACTTCCGCGCCGGGGAATTCAGGATTATCTACAGGAGCAAAGGCAGCAATTGGGATCGTTATACCACTTGTAGTGTTAGCAATATTTGGCGCGTTCTTTTTCTGGTGGAGACGAAAGAAGCAGTATAGGGTAGCGCCAGGCTCTCCCGTCGCGCCAGTGGGCCTGACCGAATACTATCAGGCGAAGCCGCAATTGAACGAGGTTTCAGGTGAAACGAGACGGAGCGAGCTTGCAGGAGCATACACGCCGGTACGACATGACGAACCATCCGAGTTACCTGACAATCATCGCCCTTGAGATGATAATGAGCGTAATAGATGTATATAATATATAGGGTTATACCACGGATAGAAGAGGAGTATTGAGAAATTTGGTCCTACGCAATAATCATATAACAATGTGAGTGAAGGGGTGTCTTTATGATCATTTACACATGTGACTTTTACTAATACAGCTCTAGTATTCATCCATCCGGTGCCTCGTGTTTTCATGGCCTGCTTCCTCTTTGTTGGCTCCAGTGCCATTTTACTCCTCTTGCTTCTTTATCTTCCTTATGTCTACGCATTAGCCTCTCGTGTATCATGTCCTTCGCGAAGTGGCATTTTTGCAAAAGATATCATGAGAAGTTTACATGGCTGCATGAAGCATCTAGCCAGGGTACTCGATATCCCTTATTTTGGTATCTTAATTTGATCCCTAAAATCATGTGGCTAGCTACGGATCGATAAACACATGAAACCAGAGCCTCAAATGGCAATTTAATCATGGGTCAGCTGACTTACCATATGGCCGTTATCTAGCTTTGACATGCGGGATACCACGATTAGGTGCATAGAAAAGAGTTCCTTGATGGAGGTTTCGGGTCGATCAGTTTACACATACAAACTCAATTTGCATCAAGTTTCTGAACCTTGGCGTGTGAATAAATGTGTTCAAGGTAGGTTTCAGTATATACTAATATTGTTCTTTATGCTAACTATTTAGTTGATTGTATACTGCACTTCTCAATGAATAGCTTTGAGGACGAATCCAACTACACTCCTTTAGTGCGCAATCCAAAGTCTACCTTATGCACTCTTGGTGAAGGTGTAGTAGAAAGGATAACTACGTTATATCATCTCGGTCTCTTCCATTTAACTTCACACTACTGCTGCTTCTTCTTCTCCTCTGCGCCCTCTCCCTGGCGCTGGACGCCTACTCCATGGGTGTAAATCAGTCCTCCTCCGAGGTAAGCGGCGTACATCTGAATTCCCATGAATACCGCACTCATGGCAATCTGATGTCCAGCTGGCCGATAGTCAGGGACATTGCGCTCCATTAGCCAATTGTACACCGCACCAACGATGACAAGGTCATTGAGACCAGCCTAAGTTATATCAGTCTTACTTTCCGAACTCGAAAAGATTGATGACTCACGTGCATCAGAGTCATCTTGACTTTTGGCACCAAACTCTTCTGCCCTGCTTTGTCGGTTTGATACAGGCCATTACTTTGGATCATTGCAAAAAGCTCCGCGCCTCCAGTTAGGATGGCAGGGATGGAAGATAGAATACCGAGCACATTGGATCCGTAGCCGAGGATGGTGAGGGTCGCGAGATTTTCTTTATCATTGGCGAAAAAGGGACTTAAGGGGAGATAGATGATGCTACCATATATGAGGTTCAGAGTGTTGGCGAGAGTGAGGAAGGCGATGGGAAAGTGCACGGTTGCTGGGTGGACGGGGTGGCTATTAGAAAACTTAGTATGGTAGGCAAATGTGAGGTAGAACGTTAATGGGGGGGTTCACGTCTAGTGATGGAAAATAAGAAGGGCTTTAAAAACGAACCTATTAGAACCAAATTTACCTAAAGCCACCGCTTCGTATACTCTCTTTGCAATACCCGGCATATTGATATGCTAACGCTTATGACTTTGGAGCTCGTTGGGATGTTACTTTGAATTGTAAGATGAAATTCTACGCAGAAAGTTAGGAGAGAGATTTGGAATATACAATAAACAGAGGCACCCCATAACTTGGATTCTTCAATGCTAGTCTTCTTTTAAACAAATACATCATGACTTCATGCAATGTAGCAATGAACTAATTAGCTGAATCGAACATAAAAAGTACGTATGCAATTGGTCAACCCCAGGAGCCAAAGCTCCGGGCTAATATAATTGGACAGCGGTGAGCGTGCTGCATCTCGAATTACGTCGCACCTTTAACGGTTTTCTATGACGACTATAGATCGTGTAACATCGTTTGATGATAGTCGTCAAGCTTCCCTGAGCAGAGATCTAGATTCATTGGCTGGATCATCACTTTAAGCTTATAACCCCACAGTACACCCTCGTCGCGTATCAAAAGGTAATTAATATGTCCCAGGGTAGGGAGCTCATTAACCGACGCTTGAAGCAAGTTTTGCTAGATTCTTGCGAAATAGTGGTATTCTCATTGCAGATGCTTTACGCGGCAGCTTGTATTTAATTATATATAAGCTGAAGTGAATTAGTGGACCCGTAGACTTGTAGTGGCTCGAAGGGTGGTTTTGCGGGATATCGATAAGGTGCAAATAAATATAGCATTATAAGCTTTGCTCTTTTGGGTGTGAGGCTTCTTAAATGTTGCACTACAAGCAAGGCGAGCACTATCTTTGGAGGCCTTTGTGACGCGATATTTCTCATGTGTCAAATCTATCTATCTACTTCTGGGAAGAACTTGTAAAACTATAGGTGCGATTTTTCTTACGGTCCTTCGAAACTATCGTCTTACATGAATGGCAAAGGAGAAACCCAAGTTCGGGTTATCATGATTGGTAAATAAAGTTAGCGAATATATCGATAGTATAACCACTATCAACCCCAAATCAGTTTATTTTATTGTGTAACAGCATTTGTAACATATAATGTCCAACCTTCTTGTGTCCATCAATTCTCTGCCTCCTACGCCCCCCAACTGCAAACAAATCCGCTCCAGAAATCAACACTTCACGTTGTCACAAATGTAATGAAAGGCATTGATTCTTATAGACGTATTAATTCTATCTAAGTTAAGCAAATTCAACACCATTTCTCAAAGTGCCAATTTTCGATATTTGAACTTCCATTTTGGTTCCCGGCACCAGATATTTGGGTGGGGACAAGCCAGCTCCAACTCCTGTATTTTCTTTAGCACAAAAGCAAGCGGTTTTACAAGAAACAAGCACTTACCGCCTGGAGTTCCCGTCATTATAATGCTTCCTTTCTGTAAAGTTGTACCGCTACTCAGATAGGATATCAAGTAAGCGCAGTTAAAGAGTAGGTCTGCGACCCCTTCATCTTGCCTCACCTCCCCGTCCACAATTGTTTTCAGTTTCAATCCCGCAGGGTCACCGATAATCTTGGAGCTCACTAAGCATGGGCCTAGTGGTGCAAAAGTATCAAACCCTTTGCTAAAACCCCACTGAGGTATTCTCCCTGCAAAGGCTGCGTCGCGTTGAAGCTTTCGGGATGAAATGTCGTTTCCGCATGTATAAGCAGCTACATACGACAAAGCTTCCTCTTCTGAGACATTTTTCGCATCACGACCAATCACAATACACTAAATTTGATAATTAGCTGTGCATATATTTGTCTTGGTTTTCAACATACCAGTTCGCCCTCATAGTCAGCTTGATCGTCCTGGCATATTTTGGGAATAATAACGTTTGCATCATGTCCTATAATGCAAGTGGTAGGCTTGAAAAATATGAATGGAAATGGCGGAGGGGAACGACCTGCTTCCTTGACTATCATTTATTCATTAGAATTGCACTTTGGTATAAAGTGAACCTTGAACTTACTGTGCTTTGCGTAGTTGAGTCCTACACATCTCAAGATTGGCACATCCTCTGGCGACAAAGGTCCAAGTAGTTGCTTCACAACCACAACTTCATTTGTCAATTTTGTAGCTCCGGTCGTATCGTAAATATCTGTTCCTTCAATCACTTTGGCTTGTAAGTTTGTGTCCGCAGTAGTGGTGCCAAGGTCGAAGTCTGGCGAGGGGAGAATTGGCTCTCCATATAGAACACGCCCGTCAGTCGCAACAAAGCGGATAAGTCTATCCCAAACAACCATTCTGTCACAAAAACACTTCAAAATGAGTGGGATTTTTAAGCACTTCTAAAACAATATTATTTTGATCCAACACATTCGATTATCTACGTATTATTATTGTTGCAGCTCCACATCTAACGAGGCTTATCCGGGTATGGATTCATGGTGATCCCCGGATTTACCCCGGGTGGATCTGATCTCCGGGGAACACCAGGGAGCGCTGGAAATGACTAGCATTCAAATACAGTCGCAAGTGGTTGGATGATTGTCATTACGTTGACCTGGTAGAATTATCAATTGACGTTCGGTTATTTCTAGGCGAGGTTTTGTTGAACATGGGCATCCAGACTAGACATTTCGTTCCATTAATTATCAATGGTGTTGATATCCACCTAACAGCAGGCGCATCTACCTTTGAACCCGAGAGTTTAAGTGCAGCTTCTCGTTCTCAAACAACAACGATCGCACAGGGTGCAGATATCGAAAGTTGCCATGCGGCAGTCAATTCAAGTGCCCAGGCTTTCGACTCATGGCGCCAAACATCAGCAATCGCAAAACGAGCCCTTCTACTCCGGCTAGCAGACCTGGTAAAAACCAAGGCAAAGGAAATACATGCAATTATCCAAGACGAAGTTCATGGTACATCATTATGGGCCACCATCAATGTTCAAGAGAGTATCCTGATGATTGAAGAGATGGCTGCTCTAGTCACGTCTCCCAGCCTCAGCGGATTTCTACCTCCAATCCAAAATACGGACTCGCATGCATTGGTTCTCGTTGAGCCCCTGGGTGTTATTCTGGGAATTGCGCCATGGAACTCACCCCTTATTCTTGGTTTTCGAGCGGTGTTACCCGCCATTGCTGCAGGAAACACGACAATACTTAAGGGGAGCGAACTTTCCCCACGTACTCACTATTGGATTGCATCTCAATTTCGAGAGGCGGGCTTTCCCCCAGGTGTTTGCAATTTCTTGCTCCACCGTGGAGAAGATGCAGCCCGTGTTTTTGAAACCATCATCGAGCGGCCTGAGGTACGAAAATGCAATTTCACAGGTAGTACTCCTGTGGGTAGAGCAATTGCTAGCAGAGCGGCTGCTGCTCTGAAGCCATGCCTCATGGAGTTGGGAGGAAAGAATTTCGCTCTTGTATTGGAAGATGCCGATCTCCAAAGCGCTGCCAAGTTGGTTTGCGAAGGTGCATTCTTGAACGTAAGTCGTCAATTCTTCACCTGTGCTTCAGAAGATCTGTTTAAGAAGCGATGGCCAACTGACATGCGCAATTTTAGAGTGGACAAATTTGTATGTCGACTGATACGGTTCTCGTCGCTGGTCCTGTTTTGGCAGAATTTCGAGAAGCTTTGCTGTCCAACTTAGAGAAGATTAACAAGCCTGGAAATGGAATTAAACGTCTTATTACATTGAATTCAGCCGCTCGTGTACGGTCATTGGTGCAAGATGCTGTTAGCAAAGGTGCCATCATACACACGGCTCCGTCGGCAGGTCCAGAAAAGAATGATCAGGAGCCTGATACTGCAATGGTATCTGCTACCATTATCGAGGGTCTCAACAAATCTATGGAATTATACACTGTGGAGTCCTTTGGTCCGCTCCTCTCCATATTACCAATCCAATCTGTCGCCGAGGGTATCAAGGTAGTCAATGATTGTAAGTATGGATTGTCCTCTGCCATCCATACAAAAAATCACTACCAAGCACTTTCGCTTGCGAAGAAGATGAAAGTTTCGGCAGTTCATATCAATGGCGCAACGGTGCATGATGAGAGTACACTGCCCCATGGCGGTCATGGAGATAGTGGATGGGGGCGGTTTGGCGGAGAATGGGGACTTCAGGAATTTGTGCACACGAAGACAGTCATCATGAACTGTTGATGAGATACAACTTGCCTAGGATGATAGATGACAGATCATGATACCAAACATACAGCATTTATTTTGCCATCATACCTAATCTAATATCCAATGACGTGAGAATTAAATGTGCAAACATTTGAAAAGGTGCAAAGTATTTGATTGTCTTGATTTACTATAGATTCGCTGCATTGGGAACGTTTGAATTCTAAATATTAAGTAGAAAGCCTTAAAGTGCATATTTCCTCCACAATAAGACCGGGAATTAATATCATAATTTCGTTAGAATCCTCAATGATCCTATCTCAGACATACCAAGTATTGAGAAACTCAAACATGTTCATCTAGTCCCCTGGTCTCATGTCAAACAAAACTCATCCAAATTATAGATCACACAACGTATTGAGGTATTCGTAAAGCAAATAAAGTATTCTTCTCAAATTGCTCAAACAGGAGATTTAAACGGCCTTCTGTGCAATCTAGCTAGTTGTTAATCATTTCTATCTGGGAGCTTCGAGCGAACAGATAGTTACTACATTCCCGCCTGCTTATAGCCACCACAGCGGTTCACTAGCCGCACCTAAACATCTAAGTATTTACCTGATCATTGCAGTAATGCTGCCGAACGGTAACTTGTAAATGAAGCATAACAGACTTACCGAGAACAACAATGAGGGTGCATTGGACTGCTTGGCATGGCGAATAACCACCCCAGACCAATTTGCTAAAAATCGAAGTAGCATAAAAAGCCGCTTAAGGTCACATGATCGTTATTAATTGCACATAACATGAACTCTTGATACTGTGGAATCTGCTGGATTTTGCGAGATTAAATCCTGTACGCCATTTCACATGTAACACCGATCGATAAATCCAATAGGATGGCGGCTGCTGCAGTACTGTATGGAAAGGAAATCGAAGAGGTTCCGGGGCCGGGTCGGGTCGGGTCCCGGCCGGCCAGACCTACTATCGCAGCTCAGTTTGGGAAGTATCACTTCCCCGTTAATTCTAACGTTCTGCTGGTTTCCTTCCGCGGACGACACCAGTGAAGCTCTCGTTACCCCGAGCCGCAAGATTCAAGCGCGCTGATATTGATCTATGTAGTAATTGATACCGACAAGAGCCAATCAAATAGCATGTCGGCCGAGCAACCTATGGCGAAGCGTCGCCGGATTTCCCTGGCATGCAGTGCGTGCAGGGCCCGAAAGTCGCGGGTAAGTCTTGCGGCACGCATTGTTCCCTCCCTCCAAACGGCGCGATATTTTGTCCTCGTGATGTAGTATATGGCAATATTCACGTTCATGTTTTTGATGATTCCCTACTGACCCGCTTCTGGCAGTGTGATGGAGCCCGCCCAAAATGCTTAGGCTGCACTGAGCTCGGCTTCGATTGCACATATGTCAATTCGGTCTCCAGCTCAAATGTGATAGTTGGCAAAGATTACCTATCCACTCTGGAGAACCGGCTTCAAGCCGTTGAAGAATACATCGGCTGCCTGAAAGGAAGCCACGGGAAACGGCAGCAACAGCTGCGATTTGATGATGATCCGAGGAGTGTTGGGCGCAGCGACGCGGACGTTCCCAGCCCAAGCGTGGCGAGTCTTGCAAATGAAGATTTGGAAATCGATAGCGATAGTCTGCAAGATTCATCAGGCCTCGGGAATGACGCCGATGGAATGGGTGCGATGGTATTCAGTACTGAGGTGGACTGTGGATTCTTTGGTACGTATCGCTGGCGTCCTTTGCCAATGCACAACTGATTTCTCTAGGACCATCGTCCAATATTTCTTTTACTCGTCATATCTCGCGCGCGATGGCTCACGTATCTAGTAATGGCCAATCAGTGTTTGCCGGTATGATGAGTGCAAGCCCAGGAATACTGCTGGATAGTACTGTCATAAGTGTCTCTCAACCACCGTCGCCATTGGGAAATTCAAGGAGGTCTAGACATATCTCAGCAAACAGTCACCGAATTCCTATCAATATTTATGCGCTGCCAGCCGAAGCTACCGCGCGAGATCTGCTCAGACAATATTTCAGTGATACCGGAATGTTATTCCCTTATATTCATGAGCAAACTTTTCTCGAGAGCTACGATGAAATGAAGAAGAATAGTTTCAGGAAGGTCAGAAGGACATGGCTGGGCTTGATGAATATGATCATGGCCTTCGCTGTGAGCACGAGAGTTGAGGTTGGACTCAGTGCAGAAGAACGGGCCAGGGAATCAGATGTTTACTATAGTCGCGCAGCTGGACTGTGCGAGAAGCAAATATTGCGTGGTACGAGCCTTGAGATTGGTAAGTCTGCACCTGTGCTCTAACAATAAATCGCGGCTGGTTACTCAAACATTGCAGTACAATACCTACTACTTAGAAGCCAGTACTTGCAAGGCACACAACGGTCGGTTGAGACATGGACAATCCATGGCCTCGCCGTCAAAGCTGCCTTGCAGCTTGGTTTACATTCCAGCACCGCATCAGGACCTTTTTCTACTCTGGAACGGGAGATTCGTAAACGAACTTGGTATGGTTGTGTTGTACTTGATCGAACGCTGAGTATGACCTTTGGTCGGCCTGCAACCATTCCCGACGATTATGTCAGAATACAGCTTCCTCAAAAACTAAATCTTGGCGAAAGCTCTCTAAGTAATGATTCTGTATCAAACACGCGACAAAATGCCAGTATAGATGCCTTTAACGGTACAATGTAAGTTTTTTTCAGAAACAATTTCTTGCCAGTCGTTCCTTTCCGCCCAACTTCTTATAAATGTGTTGGGAAAACCACAGCTGACAGTCAAAGAACACTCTACAAGCTTATGTGGAATGTAATCGCTTCATTTTATGGTGGTAACCTTGGCTTTGACAGCACAAGTACCGCCTTTGATATGATGTCTCGCCTTTTCACAGTCGAACAACAGCTCAATGAATGGGAACATCTCCTTCCACCATCCCTTGCACTGCGAAAAGTCGAGGATCTCGCAGCAATATCAGAAGTTCTCGACCAGAGCACTTTCCATGAAGAACGATTCCGTATAATTCTTACCCTTCGTTATCATAACCTCTGCGTTCTTATGCACCGGCCAATCCTGGTTAAATTTCTAGATGTCATTGGACGGGATCTTCTGGATGCTGAGGTACAAGAAGTTAATCTTATGCAACAGATTGGGCAAAACAGTATTCACAAATGCGTACAAGCGTCTATGAATATTATCGCAATCGTAAGCACAATTGTAGTGTCAGATGGATACCAACGTAACCTGCTTGGCGCTTGGTGGTTCAGTCTTTACTACACGTTCAACGCAGGGCTTGTTATCTTTGCAGCACTAGTCATTGAAAGGGATAGAAAGCTAAATGGCTCTCAACCTCTTATTCTACCAGTTTCATCGAATGAGTTATATAAATCTCTCTCTGATGCATCTGGGGCATTACGACTACTTGATTGCAAAAATAAAATGGTGGACACATGTGCATTGTATCTTGAACAACTTACGGGATTTCTGGGTTCGTTAGGTCAGCCAGCTCCATATATCTCGCCTCAACTTCTGTTCTCTCTTTAAAAACTACTGGCTTGAATGCTTACCGATTTTGTATTTTAGGTATTCCATCTTTTCCCGCTCCAGTTGCTATGAACTCGTTATTCGACAACACGTCAGGCACGGCTTTATCGTCTTATAGGTCAGATGTGATCCTGCCTCCACCCCACGAAGCAATGTCCCACCTATCGCCCGTGGGCATGGATTTTGGAGAGTTCGTACTGGATGGGGACATAAATTTCATGAATCAGCTAGCAGGTGTTGGTTTTGCATATGGCATGGGTGTACCTGGTGGCTCGGAGATGGGTAATGCCATGAACAATCTAGAGAACAGATAAGTTCATATATGCTACGTCATTGTGCTCGAGAGACTCAGTGTAGAATAATGCGAGCTGTAAATTTATCCAAGTGACGACTCCTATCCTTGATTCGTTGAAGCGATTCAAGCGCATACTTATACAGCTCTATTTCCTTTAGAAACTACCCGTTCATAATCTGTAGACAAATGAATTTCACAATCCACGAAAGACAGGCAGACCATCCTTTCACAAGCTTGATATATTGCTGATATTACATATCCACTTATAAGCTACCTTTGAACTTAGTTTGTTGATTTTAGGTTCTTGTAGGTGTAATGTTTTGTTTGGGTTACGGCCATGTTGGCAAAATATCCTGAAAAGTTTTTCCTACATTACACAAAAAGATTTATTGAAACTCTAATATTATTTACTACATTTAGAAAAAGAAATTTCGAAGCCTACTGAGCAGTGGTTAAGCTCTCGTCGCTTTGTCCTTCTGTGCGATAGAACCCTAGCGCCTTTAGCATTGGCTTATCGTCGAAGCGGTATAAGTAGACCGTTTCCTCTTTGTTGGAAAAGTGTTGGTATTGGTGCCATGCCGGTATGCAGAAAGTATCGCCTTTCTTCCAAGTAAATGTCTGGCCATCGATGACAGTGTGTCCAGATCCTTCGATGACATGGTACACAGAAGATGCAGTTTCCCGAACTACGGGAGACTCTTCCCCGGAATTCAAGCGCTCTGCAAGGCCACCGAGGGTGCGTGAGACTAGTGGATTTGGTTAGATATAGGTTATTATAGAAGCAAGGGAAAGGGTCTCGGGATTCACTGACCTTCACTTCCGTCTGCTCGCAGATACGGTTTCATGGACCATTTACCTTCCTCAGCATCTAAGGCAGCCTTCATTCTTGACCAAGGAAACACTATTGGTGAGCTAGAAGTATCCACATTCTCAGCCGGATACCTAGAGTCTTTGTAGTGCTCTACGAAATGGACAGGATAGTGCACAAAATTGGGTAGATCTAGTCCATCAAGCCAGATCATAGGACCAGATCCATCTTTTCCGTGATCATGCCAGTTCCAGGTTGGTGTCAGAATAACATCTCCTCGCTTCATGTTGATACGTCGACCATGAACTGCAGTGAAACCACCATTACCTTCAATAATGAAACGCATTGCAAAGGCTGTGTGACGATGGGCTGGTGCAGTTTCATTGGGCATAACCAATTGAAGACCAGCATATACGGTGTCTGTGGTAAATGGTGCCACTATGGAAATTTAGTAGTTGCTAGTGTAAATGCGTTCGTACCAGAATGAATGTACTCACCACGAGCTGGGTTCACCAGCATCAAAACACGTCTCTCAGCTTGCTTTTCCGTAATCATCTCACCAGCTTGTAACAAATGAGGTCGGATTTCGTCGTACTTCCATACATGGGGAATAGCTGTGGGATTTGGCAAAGGCGGATTAAGCTTAGTCATTTGTGTCCATAGTGGCTTCGTGTGTTGCTTATCGAGATTCATGAGGAGGGTTTCAGAGGCATTTTTTGAAGTTTTGTAAACTATTGGCGTGGAAACACTGGCCTCTATCTCAGTTCTGGAAGCCATCTTGAGGAGATTATAAGTCAAGTTTTTCACTTCTTTGAGGTAACAGATGAGGTAGAAGATGACGGTTATTCACCATTGATAGTAGGGAACACTGTTCAAGGCTATAAATAAGGCTATGGTAGGTGTGATCGCCATTAACAAGTTCCGTCTGCTCCGAAACAAATCTCCGTTAAGAGAACACGCCCATGGTTGCCTCCACTTCATTCGTAAGTTGAGTGATCACTTACTAGTTGCCCCGAAACTCTAGAAAGTCCGTTGCGGGGAGATAGGATAACAACCAGAGTCAATTTTACGGGTATATAACGGATGTCCCATTCCGAGCTCACAAGATATCCCACTTTTCTGCAACAAACCAATCATATGTAGTAGAGGTCAGGTAGGTGGTTATAATCCCATGAAACTACTGAAATTCCATTTTATACCTACATTGATGCTGCTGGTTGTATGAATACCCCCTTGTTGTCTTGGTTGTCTCATCTGTATCAAACAAAATCGAATCTTAGTTTGTCAGCACTCTCCTCTCAATTCAACCGCAATGGCGCCCAGTTTCGAGGAGCCTATTGGACTTATCACCGAGCCCATTCGTCCCTTCAATGGAGTGAAAGCAGCTTTCACGACCATAGAAGCTCCACTGTATCCCACTCGATCATTACACTTTCTTCAGCCCTTGAACAAAAACATTTCATCTGAGACATCTCCTCCGAAAACTGCAACAGTGAAATTAAATGTGATCATTGTTGGAGCAGGACTTGGAGGTCTCGCATGCGCAATTGCCCTGGCTAGAAGGGGACATAATGTCAAGGTGTTTGAGCAGGCCTCGGAACTAGGCGAGGTGAGCACTGCTGGTCTTTTCGAGCTCACCGAATAATAACTAATGCATTTAGGTTGGGGCAGGAATTCAGATTCCCTCGAACTCTTCACGCCTACTACATTCTTGGGGCCTCGAGCCATTTCTTAAGCATTCCGTTGTAGAACCAACAGGCATGTCGTTCCGACGATGGGACAATGGCAACTTGATTGGCTATACAAAACTAGTCCCTGACTTTCGACAAAACTTCAATGCGCCATACTATGTTATCCATCGGGCTCACTTTCATGATGCCCTATATCAAAGAGCTTTACAGCTTGGGGTTAGCGTGAGGATTGCCAGTAGAGTTGAAGCATATAATTTGGAAGTACCTAACATTCAACTGGCTAGTGGAGAGGTTATAAATTGCGATCTCATCATTGCAGCAGATGGTGAGTGCTTCTATCTACAATTTGAAGAATGATCTAATGAATTTCGAGGTGTAAAATCTAGAGCCAGAAAGCTCGTTCTAGGAGGAACCGATATTGCTCCCGTGGCAACCGGTTTTGCTGCATATAGAGCAACAGTTGATTCGGCAAAGATGAAAAATGATCCAGAACTCCGCTGGCTACTTGAGAAACCTTCTCTAAATATCTGGATCGGACCCAATAGGCACGTTATGACTTATACCATTGCAGCGGGGGAGTCATTTAACTTGGTGCTGAGCCACGTTGATCATACAGATCCCGCAACTTGGAAGCCAGAAAATGCTATTAAGGACATGCGTGAGTATTTTTCTGGCTGGGACCCAAGCCTGACGAAAGTCATTGGCATGATTGAGAAGACTTTGAAATGGCCTCTTTTGAATGGGAGTCATCTAGAAAGATGGGTTGCACCGAATAACAAGATGTTAATAATTGGTGACGCTGCACATGCTATGTTGCCGTACATGTCTCAGGGAGCAGCAATGGCTGTCGAAGATGCCGCGGCACTTGCTGCAGTACTATCCTTGATTGAAAGTTCTGAGCAAATCCCATCAGCATTGAAAGTATTTGAGACTGAGAGGATGAAGCGATCGGGCCAGATGCAAAGTGCCAGTTCACTAAACGGCAAGATATGGCATTTTGCAGATGGCCCAGAACAGAGTTTACGTGATGAGAGTATGAAACCAGAAGTTGAAGGAAAGAGCTTTAGTTGGAGTGCAAACCAATGGAGCGATCCGGTGACGCAATGGTGGGCATATGGGTATGATGCCGAAAAAGAGGTTGAAGATGCTTGGGAAGTTGCCCTAAAGCAGGGTTCAGAAGTCGCATCTTGACACTTCCCTAGATAAGAAATCATAATCAGCACGTTTGACAATAATAGCTTCACTCTTCCCTGTCAAATAATACAAGTGTGACAAACAGCCACTAACTGTTTACCTACGAGGCTTCATGAATACAATATTTCTTTTAGTATAGAGCCATGATAAATCATTACCGAGTCATATAGCGTCTTGAATTCCGAAACAGAATATGCATTTCATTGCTCATCCAAGTCAATGCAAAAAATAAGCAAAGTGTGTTTTGTACATAATACTCTTTAACTCCTTTTGAAGTTAATCTGGAAATATGAACACGATGTAGTAAGAGCAAGTTATCTTATTAGCAGATTAAAGGTGCCCTTGATAGACTTCATTTATGTTACATGTCCATTATGGCCGAAGCATCTATGTATGATTCCTGCCCTGACTCTTGAATTTAGACTGTTGGAATAATCTTATCCTCCATTTGAACGCTCTATAATAAGCTCGCCCCTAACACACTACCGCACAACTTCATAAATCTCCACCTTAACGTGGTTCTTCCTATCTGGTGGTAGCAGGTCTCCTATGAAATATGCTTTTGTTAACCACGTATGAGGACCTTCCGCGACCTCGAATCGTGGCGAGGTAATCGTATACCAGTCTAGACCCTCATTTTTCAAAGACGCAGCGGAAGGATTGTCACCAAAGACAGTCTCCATATCAGATTGGCTTGCTCGTCCGTATCCCTCGTTCGTAATGTAGATGAGATACCCATCGTCAGTCTGTAACGTATATTTGGCAAGTACATGAACGACCCCGTCTGCGCGTACGGCATTCCAATCTCCACCACCGGAAAGAATCTCTCCTTTTATGCTTGGTCCTTCAAATGTTCCTCCGGCGATGGGAATCAACCGTCTGTCGCCATTGAACGTCGTCCCAAAATTCAGTGGCGTGGACAAGTCAACATTTAATGTGAATGCATATTTCAATGTGGGTGCCATTCTTGCTGCCTTTATTTATCTATCTTGAAAGAGATTGAATATAATTTAAAACGCAATTTCAGCGTTTGATACTGAAACTATTGAAAGTCGACCGTACCTGGTGATAAGCTTCTATAAAAGTCTTCGATAGGTAGTAATCTACTAGGAATAATTTGCTCATCACTGTATAGAAAGTAAATACAGGTTCTATGAAAAAAGTCGTCTAGCTGCCGGGGAGTACCGGCTACGATTAATCGAGGTACGATTGACTACATGAGTCGCAGATAGTAACATTCGGGACCCCGCCGGGGCCCCGGATTTGGACCTCTTCCCCGTGATAGCCCCGGATTCAGATATTAATCTACATATCAAAGCTCGGCGGACAAGTTATTTTTTCTTCAATCTAGCTGAGGTCATTTTACTATCCATCCCATATTTGTAACATGGCCCAATTAGATAGAGATGGAATGAACGAGAGTGGACTGCACCACGGTGTTAGGGGAGGTGTGGTGTTGCACACATCAACCAAACATCATGGATTATCCCTCTGGCCTCCTCCCTCAAACGATCCCCATGATCCGTTGTGCTGGCCACGATGGCTCAAAGTATTGGCGCTGTGCACTACTGCCCTCTGCAACTTTACTGCCAATTTTAGTGGAGCAGGCCCATCAGTTGCTACGCAATTGTTTGAAATGCAGTTTAGAAAGTCTGCGTCCGAAGTTAACAATCTCCTAACAGTAAGTTGATACCTTTTCTCACAAGACACATATATTAATACAGTTTTTAGTTCAATTTTCTCCTCTTGGGCATTGGCAATATGATATGGGTTCCGATTTCTGTGAAGTTTGGAAAGCGCGCAGTACTTATATCATCCATGGCCCTCTTATTTGCAACCCAATGCTGGTGTGCTAAGGCATCTACCTTTAATAGCCTACTTGCAGCTCGTTGTGTCTCTGGTTTTGCGGCTGCCGCCGGCGAAGTAAGTTTTTGTAATCTAAACTTCTTTCTCTACTTAATTCTAATGTTGATGAGAGTATCATTCCCGGGATTGTGTCTGATTTGTTCTTTATCCACGAGCATGGTGCTATGATGTCAATGTAAGTTAATGCAAACAAAATACACCAAGAATGCTTACGAACAACCTCTATAGATACGTCATCCTTATATCTGGTGGCTCAGCTGTTGGGCCATTAATTGCAAGCTATATGGTGCAGTATTCTCCAGGTAACTGGAGAGATTATATGTGGTTGTGTGCCGCTCTTGCTGGGTTTAATCTAATTCTTTTGATACTTTTCTATCCCGAATCGAATTTCCATCGTCCCCCTCTGCCAACTGGCTCTGAACATAGCTCAACCAACTCTCAACACGTAGCCGATCCTCAATCTCCTAATGACATTGAAGGCAAGTCAGAGGAATTCAGAACTGAAAATCAAAACACGACCACGGTTCAGCCCACCAATGTCCAGCACGTCAATCATATCAAAGTTCCATGGCGTAGCATTTGGTTCTCGTTCATGAAGATCGATCATTCTGTGAACTTCTTCAAGGCTTTTCTGCACCCTTTCGTCTTCCTGGCTTATCCGCAAGTGCTATGGGCAATTTTCGTCTATGGCACTGCATTAGCTAGCCAAGTCATCCTAATGTAAGTATTCACAATCATCTGGTCTACTTATTCAGATCTTAACAGTATATACACAGTTACGCGTTTCCCTCGCTTCTACTTGCACCACCATATCTCTTCACGGCTAGTGGTGTTGGTCTGATGCAGGTCGCTGCAATTATCGGTTTCATCATTGCGAACTTTTTGGGTGGTTACCTTTCTGATGTGATCACTGCGAAGCGAATTCTGCGAGAGGGTGGTCTGATTTATCCCGAACAGCGACTGCTGTCACTTATCCCGGGAGCATTAGTTGCACCCGTTGGCTGCATTATTATTGCCTGTGCTTGCTCGCAGAAGTTGCACTGGGCGGTAATTGCTGTCGGTTTTGCTCTTGGTGAGTCTTCGCCTAATCTTCCTAAGATTTCTTTCCAATTTTCATACTAATCACTTCTGTACGTAGTCTCTTTCGGAACCGTTTACGCTCCAAATATTGCTATTACATACGTAATTGACTGCTATCCAGAACACGCTTCACAATGTTTAATCTTGATTAATGTAATTAAGAATATTGTTGCTTTCGTTTTCCTTTACGTTGCGGTCGATTGGGTCAATTCAGCTGGATGGATGCAGGTTTATATGATCATGTTCATGCTGGTCTCATTGAGTATGCTTGCAGCGATTCCTCTGTGGTTTTATGGAGCCTCCTGCCGAAGGTTTTCTTCAAATTTAAAGATTCAAAAATGGTTTTAAACAACCAGGACTGAAAAGACTTTAGCTGGAACTTTTTGTTGGGAGGTTGTTGTACAATAATTTCAGTTTTCAATACGACATGGAGATGATATACTATTACTATATTGAAGCGATTTTCCGAGAACCTAATTTAGATAATTATACAGTGACTGCTTTCATTAATTTATTGATGCTTAAACCTGCTTTTCATATAGCTGGAGAAATCCTTGTGGGAAATAATAATACATTGATAGGAATTATTATTTGGACGTGGTAGTCTCATAATCGTGTGTTAAGGTAACACAGAAACAATCTATATCGATTTATGTAGTGCGTTGCCATAAGATATAACATGTCAAATGCTGCATATAAACGGGTATGTGGATTGAAACTGGAACAAAATTTCCATATCTATCAGAATAAACCTAATTTGTTATATTATGACTTCGTCACGGAACCTTTCTCGATTCAAGACAAATAGTGATATAGCTAGACGATTTGCAATTTCATGTAATCACCAATGTACAGCGTATATATATCCTTACATAGTAATTGGATTCTATCACAACTTATATATATCAGCTGCATATCTATCAGTGGCGTATGGTGGAAAGCTAAGCAAATATGTGGGAAGTGAGATTTGGAAAACCTTTCAGTGGCGCACGGTGAAACTGCCACGCAAGCATGTGGGAATTGAGACGGGGCAAGCAAACCATAATAAAATGATCTTGTTGCTGCTCCTTGTTTGACTTTGAATTATGGATCAAAGCTATTGCAAATGCCGCGTAACATTGTACGTGTATATAAATTCGCGCCGGGGCACATGTAGCCGTTCCGATATATCCCCGCGCGCTCCCCGCGCTCTCCCCACATTGCAGCTCGAAGCTAGTATGGAGAACTGCCACTAATCCACGGAGAACACTACCAGGAATATGATACTTATTGATATACAACTTCCCGTACACGAATAGAAGGAGATATTATCCCTTCGATTTCCCTCGTTCTACCAAGAAGTATTGCCATCCGCCGACCAGACCTTGCTATCAATCATGTCTGGCCATTTCCGATCCCTTCCTCCACAGGGAGCCCAGAGTTTCGGTGATTTCCCACAATTTTCTGGGTTCATGAAGCCCTGCCGTTTTGAGGGTGAAGTGCAAAATCTGGAAGTTCAAGGTACTATTCCATCAGAGATTGATGGCACGTTCTATCGCGTGATGCCGGATCCGCAATTTGTTCCGTTTATTGAGAATGATCCCGCAAGTGGTCCCCAATTTGCCATACTTTTCGACTTATAAGAGCAAATTTTTAATTTTGATTTCAGTGGTTCAACGGTGATGGCAATGTCAGCGCGTTTCGGATTCAATCCGGAAAGGTCCATTTCAAGCAAAAATATGTTCGTACAGAAAAGTTTATCCGAGAGAGAGAAGCACAGCGAGCTTTAGTAGGTGAGTACACTACCTCTAATGAAGTTACTCATAGAGTTCCTCCACCTAACGTCCAGCCTCAAAGGGAAATATCGGAACAAATATACCGATCTTATAAAACTTAAGAATCGCACCACTGCGAATACTAATATCTTTTACTTTAATGGAGTGTTGCTAGCCTGTAAAGAAGATTCTCCCCCATATGCTATGGATCCTGTAACTCTTGACACAATTGGTCTGTGGGACTTTGATGGGCAGCTGCCATCTTTGACCTTTACAGCCCATCCAAAAGTTGATCCCGTCACCAAAGAAATGATTTGCTTTGGTTACGAGGCCAAAGGTGACGGCACGCCAGATATTTGCTATTATACCATCGCCCCTAATGGGATTTTTAAAGAGACAGTCTGGTTGGTTTCACCTGTCGTAGCCATGATTCATGATTTCGCTGTTACAGAGAATTGGGTGAGTTTGAACCCTTCGAGGTGGCTGTCTATCAACTATTACATTGGCCAACGCTAACTAGGAACACAGGTTATATTCCCGCTAATTCCTCAAACCTGTGATATTGAGCGAATGAAACAAGGCGGCGAACACTGGGAATGGAACGCCGACATTCCATTTTATCTGGGTGTATTGCCGCGCCGAGGAGCAAAGGGGTCTGATATCAAAGTGAGTTCGCTAGAGAGATCTTAGCCTTTACTATATGAATTCTTCAGAACGATGTTCTCACGCATTTCTCTGCACAGTGGTTCCGAGCGCCGAATGCATTCCCTGGACACACCTCCAACGCATATGAGACAGCTGATGGGAAAATTGTCTTTGACCTTCCCTTAAGCGACAAAAACGTGTTCTTCTGGTGGCCAGACGCCGAAGGAGGGGCACCGAATCCCCAAGAGATCCAGTCGAAACTCACAAGATTTACGATCGACCCGAATTCCACGGATCTTGATCTTCCTGAGCCAGAGATATTACTGCGCGATGACTCGGAGTTCTATCGAATAGACGATCGATTTTTAATGAAGCAGCATTCGCATTGTTTCTTTGATCTTATGGATCCAAAACTAGGCACCGATTTCCCTGCTATCGGCCCAGTCATGGGCGGTGGCTTCGCACCATATAACGCGTTGGGGCATCTTGACGTCAAGACGGGCTTTTATGAGAAGTACTTTCCTGGAACAAAACATCTGGTTCAAGAACCCGTATTCATTCCTCGGTCAGATACCGCAGTTGAGGGCGATGGATGGTTGATAGTTCTAGTGAACAATTATGATCTAATGTCAAGCGAACTTCACATTATTGATACAAGGGACTTCTCCAAGGCGCAAGCGATTGTGTGTCTTCCTTTACGACTTCGTGCTGGTTTACATGGCAACTGGGTTGACAAGCAGGATATTGGAATGTCATAAATTAGATAGAAGACTATATTAAATATGGAGGGTTCATGGATCGGAGTCGGGGAAACAATTCTTGTTCAGATCTACATCATTATTGAGTGACTATCGGTTCAAACCTCCCTGTTGGCCAATGAGTGATAACACCTTGCTCTTTGTAACTTGAAACCACAAATTTTGGCATAGGAAACATCAGGTTCTCATATTAGTTGCCTCTAACTTGCCTAGACTAGCTGTAATGAGTGAGTTACCTGGTTAGCCAAGACCTGCTCCATGGGTGAAATCATTGTAGTTCAACATATATACATACACATATGTAGAAGTAGCTAAAAGGATCAACTCCAGGCTTGGAGTTTGGAATATGACCATTTACTTTGAATGATGAAGACGGGGCCATAGGTTCTATTAGTATCGAATACGCCATTCAACCCAATTCTCTTTATTATTACCAAGGAAAGAATCTTCTCGAACGAGCATGGAAGACTTACACCATGGGCGTGATTTTAGAGAAGTACTTGTGCACAGTCGAGAATGATGACATGTGAAATCCTCGTCGCTACTAGCATGCAAATCGATATACGCGAATCTTGCCCAATATCCTATTGAAATGTAGCGAACAAATACTTTTGCAAATTATTGTAACAATCTGTAAGATGGATCTATGGTTTTTGATGTGCCGTGTGAGTCCATGGTAGAATGCTCCATATATTTAGCTTCTAGTATATATTTTATATAGGCAATTATGTGACGATTCGAGAAGACTTTGGGAAGATGATCGTATTTGAGAATTCATCATCGAAACGAATAGAGAAGAGGAATTATCTTGTTAGGACTCCCAACAGTACGCTTGAAATTAAACTCAGGTCACGCTCCACGTCGACTTTCCAAGTGCTGACAGCAATGCGTACGGCAGGCTTTCCATCCCATTTTGTACCGCTTACATACATTTTCCTAGTTCCATTTATGCGCTCAACCAGCTCCGCATTGATCATGTCATCTTTCGCTCTAAAGATGACAATGATATGTGTTTTCTGGAAAGTGTTTTCTCCTTTCTGTGGCTGTGCCAGTAACTCATATTCTCCATGGGTATCCAAGAACTCAGAGATGCCACGTGCAAGTCGGACTTGTCGAGCAAACATTTCAGATAGACCTTGGGATCCATGCGATAGAAGCACAGCATAGACAGTAAGAGCTCGGAAGCGCTGGGAATTTTCTAGTCCAATGTTGTGAGAGGACGGGATATCGGATACTCCAGTAGCAAGATATGCTGCATTGACATTCTGAAACACAGAGTTCAGAGTAGAATGAGACTTGGTGAGGAAGAATCCACAGTCGTAAGGCTTTGTTACATTAGCGTATGCAACAATACGAAGACAAACATAAAAAGACCTACTACGTTCAGCAGTTTGTGTGCATCACCCGTAATTGAATCTGCTAATTCGAGACCGGCGGCTGATTCATTCAGGCTGGCAAACTCAGCAGTTTTTGGCAGCGAACGAGCGAAGATACCGAAAGCTGAAGACTATCAGCAATATGTTTGTATCGGAAGAGAAATGAAATACCTCCGTCAACATGAAGCCAAGCACCATATTTGTCACAAAGAGCTCGGATCTTCTGCATCGTCGACAAACCGTCTATGGCGAATTTTCCTGTATTAACCTCACCGGCACTAAGCGCAACGACACTCAAGATTCCATTATTCACTTGATTCAATGACTTCTCTAACGCGTTCAGATCGATCCTCCAAGGTTCGTCTTTGCTGACAGGAATATCCTTCACAGAAGCTCGACCAAGACCAACAACACTCGCAGCTTTGTATAATGAACTATGTCCCATCGTTGTGAGAACTTGGATTTCTCTCACTCCAGCCATTACACAAGCAGTCAGAAGTCCCAGCTCGGCAACGCTGGCTCCATTGAGTCGGCTTGTAAGCACACTTTCCCGTCCGCAAGCCAGCCCCAGAATGTTAGCTCCTGTAGCACCGGTCGTGAAAGTCTTCCCCTCCCATCCATTTCCCAGATTCAAAAGCTCCACCAGCATGCTTAGAGCTTTCACTTCAACAGTAGTGCTAACGCCCTGCGCTGGAAGATGCACTGCTGTATTCTGATCGAAAGCAGTGACAATATTGTCAGCTACCTCGGCTATGGGAAGCACTCCTCCTGTGACAAACCCATAGTAATTTGCGGATGTTTTGGATCCATTGAAGCCGGGAGTGAGGTCTGACAGAATGTGAGCTTCCGTTGCTGCATCGCCAAGACCTTGTTTGGGAAGAGACTGTGGAAGTTTTGCAATGGCATTCTGTATGTTTGCAATTGATGGGAGGGCATCGTTAGAAGTAGAATCAACTATGGATCGAATTCTGGTATAGGATGAAGCAATAGAGAAATCCATATTCCACAAATTTCCACAAGTAAAGTTAAAGAGGTAGAGAGATACGAATGAATCTCCAATTAGGCGAGTCGTAAAATCTTAAACTCAAGAAGATTTAAAATCTTTGCGATAGGCAGACTTTTAAGAGGAGGCCGATTCTATTTAAGAACAGAATTTCGCAGCTTCAAACGTAATGTCCTCCTCAGACAGACGACGATGACTAAGGTTGATCGCATACTCCTGCCTCCATGCAAGTTTACTAATAGTCGAGCTTGACCACAAGAGGAAAGGAGGAGGCCCTGAAAGTCTGAGGCTCGCCTAAGTTTTCATGGGGACAGGGGTGCGGGAACAGTATCACAAGGTATAAAACCACAAATAATGTATTAACAGAGTCGTCTTTGGAACAGGAAAATCTGGATTGATCTTTATATTGCACGAGTGAAATAATGAAGGAATTCAGCATTTACGAATCCGGCCTCTCTAAATTTTACCGAAGGAGGATGGGTGACCGTGTCATGAATATTGACAAGGAGGGTATGAGAACTAGCTTATCAGGCATCTTTTAAAGCACTTATGATTCAGTGGCATGCCGGTTGATGTGATCGAGATTGATATAGTAATTTCTCAACCTGAGATCTCTAAATGCGCATCCTAGAACCGGAATTGTTGTGCCCCTCCTGAAAAGTCCAAAAGAATTCTCGATCCAGGCACTAAAACCGGACAACAGGCGATAAATGTTGGTGAACTTTACCAATATTTAGAGGCAATACATTCAGGTCTCTCCCTAGTATAAGCTTGCCTGTACCAGAAAGTTTTCGTCTTTTTCAGTGATGATGCGATTGTCGAAAAATAGGGTATGCCGCTGGCCACTTCAATCACTAACACCAAGATAAGTTTAGGGCTATTAGTGATCTCAAAACTACCTCTCGGAAGTTTTACCCCTAAATAACGAAAGTTTAGATGAGAATCAAGAATCACTGGTTGCCCTGTTCTGAGAAAATCATACCATTCCAGAAGTTTGTGTTGGTTTGGAGTGGATGAATACAGTGAGAGCTATTATAAAGCCTAATCGATATCTATGGGTTACAAATGATGTAATATGAAGAGATATTAGTTTTTGAATGTAGAGCAGAAAATTATCAAACTTCTTTTCATGCCTACCTAGATAACAAGGATTGGATTTACTAGACACCACATTTGTAGGAATTTAGCTGACGGGTGATGTGCATTTTACATAAGTTCTTCGACGATGATAGACTATATTTCTGAGTAGATTGAAGTATATGTTAGAATAATCACCATCCTTTAGAAATAAATAGCAAATACTGTGTCTACCTTCTTGAAGTATGTAAAGCAATTTCCAACAAACTTATGTAAGCCTGACTAGTCTTTATTCTAGCCTCGAAAAAATTTCAGCACTTCCATCTGCAGATTTACTCCTCAGTCCTAGCTTGGGAGGTTATGAAATAGGCGTGTCGATTGTGGAAGATGAAATGTATCAAGGTAAGCCGTTGGATCAGGTGTAGTCTTGCAAACTTCTGTAGTACAATTCAGAACCTTGGCCTTCGAACGGTTTCCATGATTTAAGTGTGCGTTCATGATAAGCCAGTTCGCGAACCCTTATCGATGAGATATGAGAATCAATACAAGCCCGTGGTAAGTCCATAATGACCAAGGAAAGATTTGTATATATTGATCTGTACATGATTGAGAACATACGTGACCATACATCATTTATCTTATATTTTAAACTAGCCTTCCACACTCCAGATCAATACTATTCCGTTTATTTTTAGACCATATGGTGTGACCATATAGATGTATGTCACATTGTCACTCGCTTAGATCAGGGGTAACCCCTATTTTAGCGACCGCTGCTGCAGCAAATTCGGTGGATGCCGAGATTGAGAATCTGAAATGATCCAAATCTCACTTCCAGTGCCAGAAAGTAGTTACACGGACGTTCGATCAATGTTAAGGCAATCAGACAATGTTTCTTCAGTTCTATTCCAGAGAAAGCTGATCTGCACACTAAGGTACAGAGAAACATGCATGATTACTTCATGGTAATTACCAATGTACTGGACCAATAACTATGTATTCTAAAAGCATTAAAATTACTGAGAAATTTCACTGTGGTTATAGCGAAAATATTAGGAGAGTAACTCTTACTGCAGCACGCCAATACAATATAAGTGTCCTGCATTAAAATTCCGATATCGTTCCTAGAATCTGTAGTTTGGCATTACCTTATTGACCCTGGAAGTGATAGGCTTTTATACCAGGTTCAATAAATCTTAGATGGGATGTGAAAATTTTCTGAGCTAGTTGACCGTCTGTAGCTAGCGGACCATTTTCGATATGTTCGTTGTTCATTTATTCTTCATAAACACCATCGAATAAACTTCCCTTGGAACCTTTCGCCTGTTCCTGGATTCTCAAAATTAGATTCCAAGAATGGCGAGGGAAATTATACAGAAAGCTTCGAGCACAAACAGATTTCCCGGTAAGTCTCTTTCTCTGGGAGTCGCTAGAATGTATCTTACATCTTACCCCGCGCCACTAAATTTATTGTGTCTGACTCGTCAACAACTATTATACAATGTAACTGTATCAACTCCTAACTCCATCATTTGTCTTCCTTCATCCTAAATCATAATACATGAAGTATCAACGTAAACTCTAAGTCGGAAGTAAATCAGGGAGTCTCGCAGCGCTTAATCCGAGGGCATTCAAGTCGTAACATAGGAGAAAAGTGAGAGTAGCTCAAACACTGATAATTCAGATCTATGGTATCTAATGCAATCCAAGAAGCGTTTCTGTCGAGTTCTTACCAATAAACGCACCAGCGTATTGATCGGACCTCTTCCAAAGTCACCAAATACGTTCAAGAACTGCTTGCCCCTGGATACGAGTAATGGACACCGTCACTGTTTTGTCGAGATGAGCTGATTGTGGGATCATCAAAATTTTCATAAGTTGTATCGTTCTGCACAAATGATCTTGCATCACTAGATGCTGTAGCGTACCATGAACCTTGTTGGGGATATGTGGCAGAGTATTCCGTCGAATAGTACCCCGCATCGTAGGATTCGCCACGTGTCTGTGTCATGCTGTTATTATAGTAGGATGCATCGTAACTGCTGGATGACGGCGTGGTATATTGAGTGTTCCACGTGGGATCTTGTTCAGGCCAGTAGCTGGTAGTGGCTGTTTGCGCAGGCGCATAATAGGTACTAGACGAATTTGCATATTGAACGTCTGACACAGGAATGTAACTCGAATGGTTGCGTTGAGATAGGCTCTCATACCCAGACGGGATATCTTCGATTGCTGTGCCCTCCTCGTGTAATTCGATAACTCTTTCCACGGTGGAGTCTCTGTTACAGCCGCTAGAGTTAGTACAGGTGCGTATAGTAAGAATGTCGTGAGGAACCATACCTTGAATTTTCGCCGTCATATAAGCAAGCCACTGTACCTCAATTAGCTGAACTCTTCCAAATTGGTTGAACTGGAATAAAAAAAGACAGGGTAGGGTGTGAGCCGACATAGTCAAGAAAAGTATTGATTTCGTGCGACAAACAAAGGGCGCTATCGATTTGTGTATCTCGGATATGCTTCAGTCTTAGAAACACGTGCCATCGATCTCGCTCTGTGACATCAACCATGTCACTCACTGATTGGATGGTATTGGTTAGGGGAAGAAGTGATTTGTATGACTATGAATCCTTGCCAATGCTTACCAGGAGGATATCGACGTGCACAGTTGTTGCAAGGTCGATCTTTGGCTTGATTACACTGAAGGACAATACGTTAGTAACAAGCTCGCGATCGAAAAACGGAGGCAATGTGAACTTCTTAGGTACCTTCTGTTTTCTCCGTCTACACTCTGTGCAAGAAGTAGATGTACGCTGTCGTGGTCGCTGAGAAGATGACCCCATGCTTTCTTGGTTGGAACAATTTGTATACGAATCATTCGATGGATCTGGGCTCAAAATTAGAATAGAAGAACATCTACTCAAATTTGAAACGATTGACACCCGGGCTTAATAGTGAAAATCACAGACTGAGTTTTTGAGCGTGGCGCCGGGAAGATTCCTCAGACATTCAGCCAGGGGAGCCACATTTTGAAGCTGACTTAAGACACGAAAATGCGAATATTGAACAAAGTTTCTGCCAATTCCAATATTCCTTGTTAGGCCAGGCTTTCGATGAACCCGCTGCTACATTATGTCACAAAAAACCGTTCTAAGGCTACCTTTTACAGAACGGTTTAGATCTGAGAGATATGCTTCTGGTGGCATCCTCAGAAGATGCCTTGGCCCCTGCAGCTGGGGTTTCATCGCATGGACCGGGGCGTGCTAGCTCACTATAATCATATTTAATCATGATATAAAAGCCACGCTCATCTCTCTACAAAAGTGGTCCCACAGCACAACCGTTAGATCAGGCGTATTTCATGCGGCTGATCTATAATTGAAAACTCCCTCATGCCTCATTTGTCCATTTGGTCGGCAAGTCTTTCCCCCCCTGGGAGGACAAGTTTAGCAACATTACCAAATTCAGATCCACTCCACCGTCATTCTCACTCTCCACACTCACTTATCATACTCTACTCGGTATTGGCTGTATCAGCCACTAACTGTCCACCACGAGAACCCCCATATGATTCTCCTTGCTGGCTCTCAGCTGTTTTATATATTCAGTATTGCAACGTTACGAGCTGAAGGATTATTCTTGGTTGTCATGAATGGAGTATCATGCATAGCCGACACAATTATCAAGCGCAAACACACTGTAATATGTGGTGGCTCCTCTGGTACCGATTCAGCAATTCGAATTTCAGACCTGGGGAAAACCGTGGCGCTGTTTGAGTAAGAAGATCGTCTTGGTGGTCATACGAAAAACCTATCATAACCCATAAACAGGAGATACGACTGATAACCGCGTCATGCTTCGTTATTTCGGATGACCGCGATTTTCTTTCGCCCTAGCTGACGAGTACCATGGGACTGTCACAATTACCCTCACTCTCGAACTTGGGTATAGGTCGATATTCTCTGCGCCTCATCGACTTGCTTCAATTACTCAGTGTATCTTACAAATTCACAAGACCCACGTTGAATTAAAAGGCTTTGAGTTACCCGACCCGGCCTTGCATAGTCTTCCAGGGTCCTACAGACTTGTTACTGTCATCTGGAATATCCTATTCCAAATAACGGCCTGTAAGATATAACATGCTCCGGGTTCCGGTCTACTCAATACTTCGGAGGCCTACGTGTTTAAAGGGTACTTGTGAATCTGGACTTAAAACTCCTTAAA
>Ga0247810_10000638_pt1 | contig 32424 bp, 36 predicted proteins | sample UWRJL119311C1_FD_179918 | JGI IMG/M metagenome (GOLD analysis project Ga0247810, IMG submission 179918) | Plant litter microbial communities from Arlington Agricultural Research Station in Wisconsin, United States - UWRJ-L119-311C-1 | ecosystem: Environmental > Terrestrial > Plant litter >... | reverse complement strand
CCGTACAACTGTTTCTGGTAGCCTTACGATTAATTCAGGTAACATCGCAACACTGTGTACGGGTGCCGGTACACAGGCAAACCCGTATGTTTATTACGCCAAGGATGTTACTGGTGACCTAACGGTCACGGCTAGTAATGTCTATGTTGTTATTCGAGATTGCACAATGGTGAGTGTTCTCATGCCGTCGAATCGGACCGGGCCACTCGTCCGTATTGAGTGGTGTGGAATTGGCTCGCAAACTGCCTATGTCGGTGGAACGTCTGGTTTGGTTGGGCTCACTTTTGATATCTACCGCTGCTGGGTTGCCGGTGGGTCGGATGCGCTTCGTATGCAAGCCGGAGGCAGTAAGGCTGTAGAGTGTCATCTTCGTGTTCGTCAAGGTTCGCCAACTGACCACAATGATGGAATTCAAAACGTTGGTGAGCGCGGAAATTTGACCGTGGAAAGGTGTAATATTGACGCATACCTTCAGGAAGCTGGTGAAAACGGCTCCGGTATTTATCAGGGCGGAGATTACGGCACAACCGACAGCCCGTTAGTACAAACAATTACCTTTAAGGACAATTATGTTGACGGCGCGGGCATCCACTGGCGACTGTACGGTGGAGATGCAAATCCAAACCTGCAATATGTCGTGACTGGCAATAAGCACGGTAGGATCGGTGACCCGTATACCTATTCAACTTCAAAAACTAACGATTCAACAAACCCAAGTCAAATTACCTGGGTTAATAACACGTATGCGGACAACGGCGCCCTAGTGCCGTTTTCGTAATAGAAGGATTCAACTCTTTATGGCTAACATTTATGGTTCGACAGCCCCTACGCTCACTGGCTCCGCCTATACAAATCCCGGTCCTATCTCATTTAACGTCAGATTTACCCTTGGCGTTGCTGGCGTCATTACAGCGCTACGCTACTATGTTTCCTCAACTAATACCGCTGTCGCGCAACCAGTTGGTACCGTCTATTTGTGGGGTGCTGGCATTACGGCGCTCGCCGCTAAAACCTTTTCTACCTCCACGACAGTCGGCTGGCAAACCGTCGTGCTCGATTCACCGGTAGCAGTCACAACTGGCCAAACCTACATTGCTGTCTTTGCGTTCGACACCTCGGCTACGATGACGTATGGTGCCCAGACTGGACGAACGGTCCCAGTTACCGTTGGCGATATTACTGTGACCGGGTATGGATATCGTGAGACCGCTGCGTATGCCGATAAGCCGAGCGCTACTGGTACTAACGACTACAAAGTTGATATCGAATTAGGTTCATCGTCCTTAGCAATTTCAGCTGGCGTTGATCAATCTGGTTTTACTAGTGCTGCCTATTCATTGAACGCCATTGCGTCTGGGGGTGCTGGTACAAAGTCTTATGCCTGGACAAAACTCTCCGGTCCAACCGGGGCCTTTAGCGGCGCAGCCGCAGCGGCAACCGATTTTACGCCAACCGCTGCAGGCGTCTACGTCCTACGCTGTACGGTAACTGACGATACAGGAAGTGTGTCCGACGATGTGACGTTGACGGTGTCTGATCCTGCGTCTCAGACCGGCTCGTCGCTGTATTCGCATACGGTTGCCCCAGCCCTGACTGCCTCTGTTGCTAACGAGCCAGGTACCTATTCTATCGGAACAGTCTTAAAATCTATATCTGGCGGTGAGGTTCTGAGCGTCTGGTATTATGTCGGAGTTGCGTCTACGGCGCTGTCTGCAATAGCGCACATTTATCCATATAGCGCACCAAATTTAACGCAAACAGCATTGGCTTCAAAGCCATTTACTGTTCAAACAAGTATTGGATGGCAAGAAATTATCCTTGATACTCCTGTGATAATTCCCGCAAACGGTCGCTTTATTACGGCTATATCCTTTCCTGGCGACATCGCTCGTTATTCGTATACGTCAGGCATATTTTCATCCGATATCACTAATGGTGACATTGTCGGTGAAGCTGGAGCAACCGTTGGAAATGGACGCTTTTCGAATGATGCATCGAACGAACTCTCGAAAGCTTATCCGCTGAAGGCCTCAACGGGTTTTAACTGGTACGGCGTTGATGCGTTTGTCGTTAAGATAGCTTTGTCAATTGACGCTGGTGTCGATCAAAACATTGATACTGGAACGGCCGCTTCTTTAGTTGCTGCTGCTTCCGGAGGCTCGGGCACGTATAGCTATGTCTGGACAAAATTCTCTGGTCCAACCGGTGCCTTTAGCAATGCAGCCTCTGGGGCAACCGATTTTACACCGACCACTGCGGGTGTATACATCCTACGTTGTACGGTAACTGACGACGCAGGAAGTATTTTTGATGATGTGACGTTGACGGTGTCTGATCCTGGATTTCCTGCGTTCACTGATGCAGTCGTCGTTCAATACGGTGCTTCTGGCTGGAATCAAATAACAGGTAAGTTGGTTATATGGAACGGAACAACCTGGGAAGATTCGTAACGACAAGGCGATAGCGGCGGCATGTGCAAAGTTAGGGTGAACTTACGGTTTTCCTGTAGCTGGTCGTCCAAGGCTTTTGCTGAGCGCATTTAAGGCAGTGCTTTCATCAATTGTTAGCGATTCAAGTAATCTGTCACAGCCCTTGAAAAGTGGATTTACTTCCTTTTCTAGTGCCGACTGGCCAAGATAGACAGCAACTCGCGAAGATAGAATTGTCCAATCGGCCCGATCTTGAAACGCGTCCTTTGCTTGAAGGTCGCCATTAAAGAGGGCCCTAACGCCCCTGTACGGTTCACCTTCGCATTGTCCACACATATGGAGGGACTATAGCATGGATTGCAACGATAACAAAAGACGCCAAATGAATGTTGACGTCTTTGATAGATAAATTTGGTGGGGCTGGATGGAGTTGAACCATCTACCAAGTGGTTATGAGCCGCCTGCTCTGACCGATGAGCTACAGCCCCGCACACGCTATTATAGCCTACTTCAATCTGTTGAGCTATAATAGTCTTTAAGGTGCTTATGCCTCATATAAACATACGAAAAATTATCTATACAATACGTCACAAATACCTGACGTTTAATAACGTTGTCATCGCGGCGGCTTTTTTGATTGCAGCTAGCTGGGTGTGGGGTTCTCTCGAGGTGATGCAGCGAAATTTCACACTTCAAAAGGAAGTTGATATTAAAGAACGGCAGTTGCAGCTGACGAAGTTGCAGCGCGACAGCCTAGAATTACAAAAGAAGTATTATCAAACCGATGAGTATAAAGAATTGGCAGTTCGCGACACATTAGGGTTAGTCAAACCCGGTGAAAAATTACTAATTTTACCAGAAAATAGTGCTGCCGCAAAAGCGGCTGATGCGCCAAAACAGCAAGCTGTAGTACGTCCAGAATCTGCCCCTAACCTGCAGCAATGGCTCAATTTCTTATTTGGCGGCAACAGCAAAGGTCTCGATTCTACAGACAAGAGCTAGCTATACGAAGCAGTTGAGGACTTGTTTCTTCGCTACGATAGCAACATGTGTCTCGGCGTCGATGTTTAGTATTTCTCCGTCTGCTTGAGCGACGGTAGCTTCGACCGTATCTAGCGAGAAAATGTCTGTTTGCTTGTCCTCCTTTAGCTTTATCAGGGAGGCGCGCAAAATAAGTGCAATCAATTTCAATTTATTTTCATGCTTTGAAATGGTAACTTCAAACAGTCCATCGTCCATACGCGATGGGTGAGATACGGTTAGGTATTTCGACATCCTGTCGACGTTGCTGATAATAACGCTATCGTATTTTCTAACTTCTGTATCGATTTTTAATTTTACAGGGCTAATTGTAAACAGGGTTCGAATAACGAGCCATGTTTCTTTAAACCTATTCAGTTTCGTTTTGTTCAACTCACGGCTAACCATCGAAGAAATGCCAAACCCAATGTATGAGTGTGCGTAGCGCTGTATATCTTTTTTCTTTGAAACATACGAAATGCGTAGCAGGTCGATACGCTTTGGCTTTTTTGAGATTATTAAATCGATAATATTTTCTGTGTGCACATTATGGAAATGGTCGTTCGCGTTGCCGGCAGGAAGTAAACCGGTAGTGGCGGTGTAGCCTTTATTTTGGGCCTTCATCGCGCCGTTGATGACTTCATTATATCCGCCGTCACCACTTGACGAGAATATCAGCGGGTTCTTTGAATGCTTGGCAATTTTGTAGGCCATTTTTTCGGCATGACCAGCATATTTGGTTGGCATAAGCTCTACTTTCTGTTCGGGCATGCGGCTTTGAATAGTTTTCATAAAGTCCTCAGCCATAGCCTTGCTAGACCCAGTGCTGTTTGGGTTGTAGATGATAGCGACAGTAGTGTAGTTCATGTATCTAGTATACTAGAGCTATGCTTCAAGACATTTTATTCGCAATTTGGTTTTTGCTCCCAGCTGCGGCGGCCAACATGGTTCCAATTTTTGCTGCAGCTATTCCAGCTTTGAAAAAATACGATGCGCCAATTGATGGCGGCAAAAAATGGCGTGGTCACGAAATTCTTGGCCCACACAAAACCTGGCGTGGAATTATATCCGGAATTGTTATTGCTACGCTAGTCCTGTGGGCGCAACAACTTCTCGCCACTAACCTTACCTGGACGCAGTTCGTAACCGACGGTGTCGACTATGCAACATTGCCAGTACTTATCTTAGGTCCATTATTCGCTATCGGTGCACTTGGCGGTGATGCTATTGAGAGTTTCTTTAAACGCCAACGAAACATAAAATCTGGCGGTTCTTGGGTGCCGTTTGATCAGCTTGATTATATTATCGGCAGCGTTTTTGTATCACTGTTTTTCGTGATTCTAACACCAGTGCAATACCTATGGATATTTATTATCTGGTTTGTTCTGCACTTACTCGCAAGTTATATCGGGTACTTAGTTGGACTAAAAAAAGACCCAATTTAGTATTTCAGTCGCGACCGGTTGAGTACTGCCAGAGTGCATAAAGCCCAAGTACTAGAGATAGGCCGATAATGACATAGGTAGCCACTTCGATAATTAACGCATCGCTAAGGGTTTTCACTAGCAACAGTCCAACAATGCCAGCCCATGTTAACGCCATACTTAATTTACCAGCCTGTGTGGGGTGGATGCCGATACCTTTTTGTTTTTTGTAAAAGATCAACATTGGAATAATTGCTTGCGGAATAATGAGCGCAACAACAACCCATAGGTTCGTGATGCCAGCCGCGATAATGACCGCGATCGTGAAGAGCGTTTCAAACTTATCAGCCGCTGCATCGAATATTTCACCAAGGGGCGACTTAGTACCGGTTTTATCTGCAACAATGCCGTCAGCGACATCGAGTAGGCGACCAGAGGCAAGTAACACCAAGCCTGTCCAATACTGCCCGTCTAAAATGGCGGCTAGCCCATACAAAACAATTCCAAAGCCAATAATTGTTATTAGGTTTGCAGGCGTGAGGTAGCCAGCGGTAGCAAGAGCGATTTTCTGAAACACATTGTGTTTTGAGGCAGGGATCTTTTGCCAATCGGCTTTTGCGGATGTTCGATGCAGGTTCATATATACAGTATAGGCGAATAAGTGATAAATATTACATACCCGCCATATGCGCTTCGATAAAATATAAGTATACCAACCAATTATATTTAAAGGAGCTAATAATGCCTGATATAACGGTAAATACTCAATTGCTCGGTTTGAAAGATTTAAACGTACATGTTGAAGATAGCGGAGGAAATGGTCGTCCGGTTGTGCTGATACATGGATGGCCACTATCTGGGGCTTCATGGAGTGAACAAGTGCCATTGCTTCGCGATGCAGGTTATAGGGTCATTACCTATGACCGTCGCGGTTTTGGACAAAGCGGTAAGCCGGCATCCGGATACGATTACGACACCTTGACCGACGACCTGTTCGGCTTGCTAGAAAAGCTAGACCTGCGCGATGTCACACTCGTTGGTTTTTCAATGGGTGGCGGAGAAGTGGCTCGGTACGTATCGAAATATGGTGAAGATCGAATTAAGAGTGTCGTATTCGCCTCCGCCGTGACGCCAATGCTCGTTAAATCTCCAGAAAACCCAGAGGGTCCGCTTGAGCCATCTCAAGTGACTGAGATGACAACCGGTTTTATGAAAGACGAGAACGCATTTTATGGTCAGTTCATCGATCAATTCTTTTCGCCGGATGGTGACGGAAATATTCTTGTCACAGAGGAGCAGCGGCAAGAAGCGCTCACTCAAGCCAGGCAGGCAAGTAGAACTGCGGCTCTGAAGACTATCCAGTCATTTGCTTTGACTGATTTTAGAAAGGACCTGCTATCGGTAACGGTACCTACGCTGGTTATTCATGGAGATGCAGATGGCATTGTGCCGCTTGAGGGTTCAGGAAGACGAACTAACGACTTGATACTTCAAAGCAAGTTACATGTTGTTTCAGGAGGTCCGCATGGGATTAACGTGAGCCATGCGGATGAGTTTAATGAGGAGTTGTTGGCGTTTCTTGAAGAGTAGGTTTTTAAATCAAACAAAAAAGACTCCGAAAATAAATTCGAAATCTTTCTTGGTAGCGGGGGTAGGATTTGAACCTACGACCTTGTGGTTATGAGCCACACGAGCTAACCGGGCTGCTCCACCCCGCGATACAATGTCTATAGTACCAGATGGAGCAGCATTTTTCAAGTGGCTAGGCGCGGCCGAATGGCCAAACCCAGTTGCGCACTTCGTCCATATCTTCGCCGTGTTCAACAATGTAGTTACCGTGTTCGATAAGCTTCATTTCCATTGCTTCGTGTAGGCGTTGGGCAGCTTCGGTGTTTAGGTGAGCGTGCTTGATGACATCCTGTACAAGGTGGAAGCGATCGAGTTCGTTTTTAACGGTCATGTCGAAGGCAGTTGTAATGGTGCCTTCTTCTTTGTATCCGCGTACGTGTGTGTGCTGGTTGGCACGACGGTAAACGATACGGTGAATAAGCCATGGGTAACCATGAAAGGCGAATACGATCGGCTTGTCGGTTGTGAACAGCCCATTGTAGTCGATGTCGCTAAGGCCGTGCGGGTGTTCAATATCAGGTTGCAGACGCATGAGGTCGACAACGTTGATGACGCGAATCTTTAATTCTGGTAGAGCTTCGCGTAAAATCGCAACTGCTGCCATCATTTCGAGTGTCGGAACATCACCAGCTGCCACCATTACAACGTCAGGGTCCTTACCGCCATTTGTTGACGCCCATTCCCATATTCCTAGGCCTTTTGAACAGTGTTCAATTGCTTGGTCCATAGTGAGCCATTGTGGCGATTCGTGCTTACCGGTAATAGTAAGGTTGATGTAGCCGCGGCTTCGGAGACAGTGGTCCATAACGCTGAGTGTTGTATTGGCATCCGGAGGGAGGTAGATACGGGCAACGTCAGCTTTTTTGTTGATGATGTGGTCAATAAACCCAGGGTCTTGGTGTGTAAAACCGTTATGGTCTTGGCGCCAGACATGTGAGGTGAGTAAGTAGTTCAATGATGAAATTGGTTCACGCCATGCAAGTTCGTTACTCATCTTCATCCATTTAGCGTGTTGGCTAACCATCGAGTCGACAATGCGAATGAAGGCTTCGTAACTGTGCAAAATACCGTGACGGCCAGTGAGTAGGTAGCCTTCCAGCCAACCCTGAGCTTGGTGTTCACTTAACATCGCATCCAGTACCATACCTTCTTGGGCGAGGAAGCCATCGCTGTCTTGAGTGCGGGCATTCCATTGGCGATCGGTTGCTTCAAATACAGATTCAAGTCGGTTTGAAAGTGTTTCGTCTGGTGAGAAGATACGGAAGTTGCGTGTTGCCATGTTGAGTTTAATAACATCGCGTAACCATGGGCCGAGGGCGTGCGTGTTGCCGGCATTGACGATGCTCGGGTAACTAACGTCAATTGCATAGTCGCGGAAGTTAGGTAGGTTTAACTCACGAAGTAATTTACCGCCATTGGCATGCATGTTTGCACCCATACGCCTGTCGCCGCGAGGGGCGAGGTCGGCGAGTTCTGGAATTAAGCGTCCAGATTCATCAAATAGTTCTTCTGGGTGATAGCTTTTGAGCCAGTCTTCAAGCGGTGCGAGGTTTTCGCTGTGTGCTTCATCAACAGCAAGTGGTACTTGGTGTGAGCGGAATGAGTTTTCGTTAGGCAGACCATCGACTGTTTTTGGACCAGTCCAGCCCTTTGGTGAGCGCAAGATAATCATTGGCCAACGTGGGCGAACGGTGTTGCCGTGTTCACGGGCTTGTTGCTGAATGTGTTTAATTTCAGCAGTTACTGTATCAAGAACATCAGCCATGCGGGCGTGCATGTATTCTGGGTCGTCGCCTTCAACGAAGTATGGGTTCCAGCCATAACCGCGGAAAAGCTGTTCAAGCTCTTCGTGTTCAATCCGAGCAAGAACTGTTGGGTTACTAATTTTGTAGCCGTTAAGGTGAAGGATAGGGAGTACTGCGCCGTCCGTCTTTGGGCTCAAGAATTTATTAGAGTGCCAAGCGGTTGCAAGCGGGCCAGTTTCGGCTTCGCCATCACCAACAACACAGGTTGCAATGAGGTCGGGGTTATCGAAGACTGCACCGAAAGCGTGGCTCAATGAGTAGCCGAGCTCGCCACCTTCGTGGAGTGAGCCGGGAACCTGTGGTGAGACGTGGCTTGAAAGCCCGCCTGGCCATGAGAATTTTCGGAACAACGTTGTCATACCTTCGGTGTTTTGTGGCATGTCAGGGTAGACCTCGCTCCAGGTGCCTTCAAGGTAGACGTTGCTCATAATAGCCGGACCGCCGTGGCCAGGGCCAGATAAGTAAACCATGTTTAAGTCGTATTGCTTAATAATACGGTTTAGGTGGACGTAAATAAAGCTTTGGCCAGGGGTAGTTCCCCAGTGTCCAAGCAGCATCTTCTTGATATCGCCTAGTTCAAGCGGGCGACGAAGCAATGCATTGTCGCGCAGATAAATTTGGCCAACTGCAATATAGTTTGAGGCACGCCAGTAAGCGTCCATTTTGCGTAGTAAGTCGGTTGATATGGTTGTTGATTCACTCATTTTTTAAGCCCCCGCTAATATAGTTTTCGTTTGTTTGATAATACTGACATCTTCTTGTGCTGCAATGACATGGACGCCTACTTGAGATTGGTCGGACGATATGAGGCGTGCACTTTCATTGTTTCGTTCTTCGCTTATGTATATGCCCAGAAACTCTAGTTCTGAGCATATTGCCGCACGTATTTCAGCCGAGCGTTCACCAATACCTCCCGTGAAGATAATGCTATCAACGCCACCAAGTGCTGCTGCGTAAGCACCGAATGTCTTTTTAATTTTGTAGCAAAAAAGGTCAATTGCGAGTTTTGCATTGGCATTTTCGTGTTGTGCCTGCAAAAGGGTGTGCATATCACCGCTCAGCCCAGAAACGCCTAGTAGGCCCGATTTACGGGTAACAAGTTCGGTAATTTGTTCAACGCTATAGCCTTTTTCTTGTTGCAAGTAGGTGAGAACGCCTGGCTCGAGGTCGCCGGTACGAGTACTCATCATGATGCCAGAGATTGGAGTAAAGCCCATCGACATATCAATAGGTTTGCCGTTTTTGCAGGCTGCAACACTTGCGCCGCTGCCTAGATGTGCCATGATGATGCGCCCATGCGCAGCCAATTCGCCTTCATGAGAAGTAAAGCTATCGAGCAGTGATTGGTACGAAAGTCCGTGAAATCCGTAGCGACGAATGTTCTCGTTTTCTTGCAGCTCAATTGGAATTGGAAGAGTTTTGGCTACCGCTGGGACATCGTGAAAGAAACTGGTATCAAAACAGGCAATATGGTGAGCATCTGGAAACGTTTGCTGAAAGGCAGCAATGCAGGCGAGGGTTGCGGGCATGTGGTTTGGTGCTAGTGGGGTGAGTCGGGTGAGGTAATTGATAACCTCATCATCAATAGGAGTTGCAGCTTCGAAGCGTGAACCACCGTGGACGACCCGGTATCCTATGCCGTTAATAGTATCCTGGTCGCCGAGGGCTTCGGTTTCAAGCCATTCTTTTACAAGAATTGCGGCCGCTTCGGGCGTCTCGATAGAAAGAAAGCGAGTATTGTCACTTTTGTATACTCCTTCAGGAATGAGGCAGGCTTTTGGGGTGCCGATTCCTTCAATCGATACCGAGGTGCGGGGTACTTCAAGTTGGTTGTCGTCAAAGACGGCAACTTTCAGGCTCGACGAGCCCGCGTTAACTGAAAGTAGTGCCATTATTCCACCTGTGCATTATTACTTTTACTATACCACTTATGCTTAAGGGTGATAAGGCCTAAGAACTAAGTTTACTTGCAGCAACCCGAACCGCTTCGCTCCATGAAAGAAAAGCGTGTGGCGTGTCAGCCAGTTGGGTGGCGGTAAGGCCAACTTTAACAGCAAGAGCGAGTTCGTGGATAATCTCAGCGGCGTGCGGAGCGACAACGGTTGCACCTAAAATCAGACCTTTTTTATCGGTAATAATTTTTACAAAACCGTCACGGAAATCGGCAGTATTGCTTCGGGCGATAATGTTCAACGGGGCGATAGCTTTATTAATAGCTAGGTCACGTCGCTGGCAGTCATCTTCAGTTAAGCCAACTTGGGCGACTTCGGGGGTGGTGAATAATAAGCTAGGTGTTCCGGTATAATCTGGAGCAATGTTCGTACGCTCGAAAATGTTATGGGCTACGACCTTGCTTTCGAGTAGCGCAGAGTGCGTGTGGCTTCCACGTCCAAGTACGTCGCCGGCAGCATAAATATGCTTCACGCTCGTTTGCAGAAATTCATTAGTCTCGATGCCTTTTGGAGTAAATTTCACAGATGCATTATCTAGGCCGAGGTCAACGTTCGGCATACGGCCAGCGGCAACAAGAATTTCATCAGCTTTAACAAACTTCTCAACACCACCGCGTGAAATAAGAATTTTTAAGCCAAGGCCTTCTTTTTCAACTGAAAGTACACGCGAGCTAGTGAGGACGGTTGCGCCTTTTTGTTCGGTGAGTACACGGCTAATGAGTTCACCGACTTCAGGATCGGAGTGCGGCAAAAGGCGGCTCGCTTGTTCAGCGATATACACTTTAGTACCAAAAATTGCCATAAGCTGGGCAATTTCAACACCGTACGTGCCGCCACCAACAATGAACAGGCTCTTAGGGGGTCGCAGGGCCTCTAGGATGGTGCGTGGCGTAAAGAACTTAATAAGATCAAGCCCTTGAATGTTTGGGGTAACCCAGCTTGAGCCAGTAGCTACTATAAAGTGAGCCGCAGAAAGGTGACGGCGATTAACTGTAATTTCATGTGGAGTTAGGAAGTGAGCCTTGCCGTTAAATGCGCTGACGCCGTTCTTCTCGTAGAAGCGTCGGTTGTTTGCAATGCCAGTGCGTTCAATTGCTAAATCTTTCCAGGCTCGAATAGAAGGGTAGTTGTAGCCGAGCGTCGAAGTACGCAAGCCAAAACGGCTAGCGTGGCGAGCTTCATCGTAAATTCCGGCAACGTGCAAAAGTGCCTTTGTTGGAACATCGCTCCAGTTTGGAGAGTCGCCTCCGAATGTATCTTCTTCAATAATAGCAACGCGTTTACCAGCCCGAGCGGCAATAGTAGCAGCGACGCTTCCGCCGGCACCGCTACCGATAACAATCAGGTCGTAGTCGAATGTATGTTTAGCCACTGTATTAATTCTCCTTATAGTGTCGATCGATGATGTTCATATAAATAGGCTGCGTCTGGATGGTGAGTTTTCAGAAAATGGGAAGCGGTTCTTCGGAGATCTTCGCTGGTTACTTCTGGTTTATCTTCTAACCATTCGGTGACTTGTTCGGTGATGCGTCGGCTGATGCTATCGGCGTGACCGGCTGGCACCCCACAACTTATGCAGGCTGCCACAATACTTCTGCTTAATTTTTCAGGTTCAAAATATTCACTTTGGGCGTGATGCCCATGGCCATGCCGTTTGACAATAATAGTTGGCCCACCGCTTGTCATTATATTGCTCCCGACGCTTCGGCAACAACCTTGCTTATGTAGACAAAGAAGCCAAGGGCAAGCAGGGCGCTGCCGGCAGAAAATTGCAAAAAGCCTTTGTTGTCTTCGCGCCACTTTTGAATCTTGCTAATTGAGTGACCGCTGCCGATAAGTGACGAAACAACCATAAGGCCAGATAGCGAAATAATGACATACACGGCAATACCAATAAGTTGCCAAGAGCTCGGTAGTTCAAGTAGAACCAAGGCGCTAATAACCATTGAAGGGATAATGAAGAGTAACTCACCAATAACGCTGGTAAGGCCGAGGCTAAATGCTTCGGCACTGTGTTTAGTCGCCTTGCTGCGATTCGTTAAGTGCTCGGCGAATGGGCGAGGAATCCAAAGTTTTGTACCTTTTTCTTTTCGGAAATAGAATAACCAAACTGCAAAGCCAATACCGAAGACCAGGCCGCACGCAATAGCCCAGGCGACTAACGGTGCTGCTGATTGCCCAAAGCTGTGGAGTAATAGTAACGATATGAATGAAAGAAGTAGGAGTGTCATAACGCCAACACCAGTAATAAAGCCCCAGCTGAGGCGCAGTACTTTTGCTTGTGAGCGCTTAGCCCCAATGGCGTGTCCGCTGAGTAGCGTTAAGACGCTCACGCTCAGTTGAAAACTGGCATGGATGAACGCCGCGAGCACGACAATTGCTAATGAAGAGGGGATGTCCATAATGTTTATTTTTTATTTACCTCTAACTAAGTTATACCATAAGCAAAACAGGGGTGTCAAAGAGATTTGGATGTATAGCCTCAGGAGAGTATTGACATTTTATCAAGCTTATGCTACTATACATACATAAGACAACAAAAACAAAAAAAGGCAACAAACCAAAATGGAAATTACCCAATCGATTATCGAACCCGTCACAATGACTGAGGTTCTAGGACTTGCAACCTGGGATAAGCCCCGAACAAGTGAAGATTTGCGAGATTTTATTTCAAAACGTAGTTCAATTGCCGGTATCTAAAAAACAATAAATAACGAGAGGGAAGTGATAATAGTACCACTCCCCTCTTTTTATTTAATTTAAATTGAGGACGGTTGCGTTTAGTTTAGTTGCATCGGTTTGGGTTATGGTTTCGGATAGTTTATAGCAAACTTCGCCCTTAGCGTGCCCGGAGACTGACAAGTAACTTGAGTAGTCACTGTCGGCATAGCGAGCGCTATATGAAGAATCATCTTTTTCTTTAAACGTGGCGCACAGTTGGTACCTATATTCTATTCGACTTGGCAGGAATGCGTTCGCAACGCCCTTTTCGGCCTTATAGGTCACGAGGTTATCTTTGACAAGTGCCTTTGCTTCGTCATCGTCGAAAGTTACTTCACCCAGGTTTGTAGGTAGCTTTTCGTTTGTTTCAATGTACTGGTTAATTGCCTGACTAACGGACGGTAAGCTTTGCTCGAGTCGGCGGTCGTCGACTGTTGCGAATGCTTTGGCGAATGGTCCAGCGATTGAAAGTACAATAAGTAGCACTGTTACGGCGACCATTGCAATACTGTAAATGAACACTGGCCTTTTTGTTTTGAAGGGATCTAGCACGCGAATAAATGTCGCTGCGTAAAGAAGCGTCGAGGCGGCGGCGACCAGAAGTAAGACAGTCATGCCGGTAACGCCAGTGGTCGTTACGATAAGAATACTGAGGCTATTAAAGGCAGCGACGATCAGCGCGGAAATGGCTAGTAGTGCAAATAGCACTGCGTGAATAACCATAATAACCATTGCTACGCCGGTTTTCTTTATTGGTTCATGTTTTCGGTAGAAGAAATCGGTTAAGAAGGCAATTGGTAATAGCACTACCCCGGCTGCGATTGCGTAAGGGATTGCACCGCTGACTGGATCGTCGAGGAGTGCGTTAATTAGTACAATACTTAACAGCCAAATGATAGCTAGGATCAACCATCCCCAGAAAGCGTAGGATAGCCATTGGAGGATAATAACGCCAGGGGTGTTTTCTGTCGGTTTAACAACGGCTGCCTCGGTAGAAACCGCAGGTTCTGCAGTTGGTACGGGTGGTACTATTTGTGCCGGTGTTGGCGCGGGAACAATTACAGGTTCGACGGTAGGCTCTGCCCCGATGTCGGTATCCACTTCAAGCTCCGGTGCTCGTTCAGGGGTAGCCTCAGGCTGTACTGTTTGTTTGGTGTCTGGCGAAAACTCATCTTCGGGTACTGGTGGCTGATCTTGATCGTTATTCATTCAGTAATTCCTTTTTGGTTATGCCTATAGTATACAACGATAGTTTTGGTTAGTAATTACCAAGTGTGGTTTTGAGTTTATCAACGTGAACTGTGAATTTTTGGCGACTATATTGAATAAGATCTTCACTACGAAGCTCAGAGAGCATAACGGATGTTGTCTCGCGGGTTGAACCGATCATTGACGATAAATCTTGGTGACTTATTTTTAAACCATATTCAAACAAGTCGACAGTTGAGTCGGCACTTAAGCGTTCTGCCAGGTAGCAGAGTGTGCGCATAAGTCGTTCTTTTACGGTTGCTGAATCGACCGCATCGATTCGCTGTAGAAAATCGTCATAGTGAATTGACATATTTCTAGCGATTTCAGCCATGATAACGGGGTCTTTGCTGGCAGCGGAAAGTAAATCTGCTTTATTTATCTCATAATAACTACCATCTGTAAGGGCGGTGTAGAAAAACCGTACCTCACCGTGTTTTGAAAAAAGCTGCTCGGTTGGAGCGATGTCGTAACGGCCAGCAATCCACACCAATCGCTCAACTCCATTGGCGTTAATTGATGTAACCTTAACAAAACCATTTCGAATAGCCATTAGCTGGCTGGTAGAGTCTCCTTTTTGAAGTAGTAACTCACCACGCTGGAATTCTTTAGCGGGGAAGTTTTGTATGTAGGTTGCGATATCCATAGTTGTTAGCTTACCACGACTTTGTAAGATAGCTTACATACGCACTTTTCTATTCAACTTACACTACACACATTAATTAAGAAAAAGGAGTTCATATGAACTATAAGTTTATACCAACCAAAGTACACGGCGCCCTCGATTACATCGTTGCGATTGCCTTAATTCTTGCCCCTTGGTTATTCGGATTTAGTAATGTCGGAGGAGCTGCAGTTATTGTCCCGATGGTACTAGGAGCAGGCCTTATTTTGTACAGCCTATTTACTAAGTACGAATGGGGGCTAATTAAAGTCGTAAGTATGCCATATCACTTAATTATAGACGTCGCTGCATCGTTGTTGCTTATTGCATCACCGTTCCTATTTGGTTTTTACAACATGGATATGTGGAATGTTTGGGTGCCTCACGTTGCCGTTGGTGTCGCTGTGATTTTGGTCGTGATTTTTTCACAGACGCAGCCAGCCTCAACATCAGCACCTGAAAAATTTCGTTTATAATTTATTGAAATGAAAGCTAAAACCCGCCTATAATGGGCGGGTTTTAGGTATAGGGGCTAGGAGGGTCTGTCCTAATGGCCTTTTGCAGTTAATTGTGGTATAATATGTTTAAGCACCTTTTCCGAGAGACAGGAGTGTAATGGGAATCACTGCACCTTTAAAAAACCACATTGAGAGCCGACGGGGCTGGCTTGTACTGATTGTTATTGTCATGACGCTCATTGTCGTGACAGTGTGGTTGGTAGTAAGCGGCCACACATCCTGGCAGGAGGCGCGAGCCGAATACCAGGCTGAGCTCCAGGCTTCCAGCAGCAGTATCGATCCAGACTTTGAGGTTGTGCAACACGATGGCTACCTTTTTGTCCAGACTGATAACATGCCAAGCGATTGGTGTGAACAGCGATGCGGAACCGTCACCGAGGCCGAGACGGGCGACTACCAAGTCGCGCTTCCAGTGGGTTATCGCGGCAGTTCGAACGTTCGGCCCGAGCCGAAGACGTACGAACCGATTCAGGAACTTACCTATTGGGACCCGATTGCACATCGTATCGCCACGGCTACCGCCAAAGCGAACGAACCGAGCGTCGGCTTGCCTGATGTTCTTGTTGCTGTGCAATCTGATGAAGTGAAGGTGGGTGAAACCGTCTTTACTACTCCTGATTACATTCGACAAAGCCCGCAGGGAGTCGTTGTATTGAGCGAGATGCCGGTTAGCTATGAGCGCCTAGGCCTAAGCTTTGGCTATGTGATGACTGCCCAGTTGACACGGACAAAGAGCGGTTTTGAGGTTTGCGTGCCTGCAGATTATGGCAAGTTGATTGCACATGATTCCTCAACTGGTGAAATTCCAGCGACTCTCAAAACCTCAGGTTGTCCCTCCGACTAAGAAAGGTGTGCCCTACAGGGGTGGCTGCGTAAGCAGCCACCCCTATTTTCATTTTAGAAATCAATTAACCCGCCTGTGATAGGCGGGTTAATTTTAGGCGAGATTCATAATCTCATCTTTTTCTGCTGTGGAATATGATAATTTCTTGGTAGTAGCGACAGGAATTGAACCTGTGACCTCGAGCTTATGAGTCTCGCGCTCTAACCAACTGAGCTACGCTACCAAATACTACAGAGATGATTTTACCAAAATGTGGCCTCTTTTACTAGAGATAGCTTGATGGATGTAATTTACTGTATTCGAGCGAGTTCTTTGTCGATCTCTACGGTCCTATCAAGGGTCTGGCGATTGATAGTGTCGCGCTCGGCTTTGAGCTCGTTGATTCTTGCCTCTATCTCGGCTTTTTTGGGTTCAAGGGCATCAGCGTCAGCTTCGAGTTGGTTAGCTTTTTCGTCAAGCTGTTGGGCTTGGTTGTTGTGAAGGTTTCTGTCGTCCTGCTGTTCCATGCCACTGTAGCCGTTGGCTTTATTGCGCTCTACTTCGGCTTGACGGCGAGTAGCTTGAGCGTTGGCGCGGTTTTTGTCGATTTGCTTTTGAATGAATCTAATATTATCTTCCATAAATACGAACCTCCTGCTGAATCTATTATATAATAGATATATCCACGCGATACTCACTGACCCTCGAAAGTTAAGCGTCCCTCGCGAAAGGTTGATTCATTCATCGTCTTCGGACTCCCAAAAAGCTTGAAACGGGCTAGGGAAGTACGGGCGAACAATTCACATCGTTTCTCGCATAAATTTAAACGAGAATTGTTACCTATGAATGATGAAATCTTCCTAAACGAACCAGTAAAAGTAATCGCGACCTTCGGTGGCGGGCATCACCCGTGCAAGCCTGTTATGTTCAAGCGGGCAAATGGGCGAGAGGTGAAGGTGACTGAACTTGGTTTGCGCCATCCCCTGCCTCGGGGTTCTAAAACGATGCATATATTCGATGTGACTGACGGCGGCGCCGATTATCGACTGCAGTTTGATAGTGAACTTTTAACATGGCATTTAACAATGGAGGCAGACCATTATGAATAAAACTGAATTTAACGAAGAGCGCCCGCTTATTATGCATATCGATTTGAATAGTTGTTTTGCGACCGTTGAGCAACAGGCACGCCCAATGCTTCGCGGTAAACCGGTTGCCATCATTAATCGACGCACTGAACACACGGCTATTATTACTGCCAGCTACGAAGCAAAAGCTACGGGTGTGAAGGTGGGTATGAAGCTAAAAGAAGCGAGGCTTTTGTGCCCAGATATTATTGCGATAGAAAGCGATCCGTCGAAATATAAATTTGTTTATCATAAGTTGCTAAGCATTATGAACGACTATTCGGCACACGTGACGATGAAAAGTATCGACGAAGGAATTATTGATTTTCACAATACTAGCGCTGATATATCTGGGCGTGATTTGGTAGAAATTGGGTTAGAAATTAAACAGCGCCTGAAAGATGAAATTGGAGTCTGGATGCGCTGCAATGTCGGTATCGCAACAAATAGGTTTTTAGCAAAAACTGCCGCAGGTTTGCATAAGCCGGACGGGCTTGATGTTCTAACGTCGCAAAATATTAAAGAAACGCTAGGGGATATGAAACTCACCGATTTAACAGGCATCGCACACCGCAATCAGCAACGGCTCAATAGTGTCGGTATCTTCACTCCCCTACAATTTTTGGATGCCGATGTAGTAACCCTGCACAAGATTGTGTTTAAAAGCGTAGTTGGCGAGTGGTGGTATAAGCGACTACGGGGTTGGGAAGTGGATGATGTTGAAACGAAGCTGGGGCGCGTTGGCAGACAATACGTATTAGAGCGGTTCGATTTATCGCACACCGAAGTGTTGCAACGGTTGCACCATTTGTGCGAATCGGTAGGTAGTCGAATGCGATCGCAAAATTTGGCGGCAAGGGGAGTCTATGTGTACGCAAAAAGTACCGAGCATGGCTACTGGCATTCCAGTGCGCTCACTCCCCTGCCCTTTTACAGCGACCAATCAATTTATGCCCAGGCTCAACACTTAATGTCAAAGGCGCCGGACGGGCTAAAAGAAATAGGGATACATTGTTACGAGTTAGTGCCAATTGAGAACGATCAAATAAGCCTGTTCGCCGATCAAATCACCCGCGAACGTCATGTCGTTGATGCGATTGATGATGTGAATAAACGCTATGGCGAACGCACGCTTCACTCCGCCGACACGCTCGGTACGGGCATCTATGTATCGCAGAAGATTCCGTTCGGCAGCACCCGCTACCTTTAAAAGGTATGCTGTATCTGTTATAATAATGAAAATCGAATAAACTTTCATTGGAGACTTTGTATGTCAGGACACAGCAAGTGGTCAACTATCAAACGCGAAAAAGGTGCTAAAGACGCCAAGCGCGGTGCCGTATTTACTAAAATTGGCAATCAAATTGCTATCGCCGCTCGTGGCGGTATCGACCCTGCAATGAATGCTTCACTTGCTATGGCAATTGAAAAAGCAAAGCAGGCGAATATGCCAGTAGCAAATATTCAACGGGCGATTGACCGTGTGGCTGATAAAAACGCAGCCCAACTTGAGGAATCTACCTACGAAGCTATGGGTCCCGGTGGAATCGGTATTATTATCGAAACAGCTACCGATAACAAAAACCGTACCTTTCCTGATGTACGCACGGCCCTCACTAAAAACGGTGGCCGCATTGCCGACGCCGGAAGTGTCATGTTTCAATTCACACGTAAGGGTGTCATTAACGTCGCTGCTAGTGGTGAAGATGCACTCCTTACAGTACTTGATGCTGGCGCCGAAGACGCGGTTGAAGAAGGCGACGAGCTGATTGTTTACACTGACCAAAAAGATCTTGCGAAAGTGCGGACTGCAATTAACGAAAGCGGCCTCGTTGTTACAAGTGCCGAGTTGCAATACGTTCCAAATGCTACCATTCCAGTTGAAGATGCTGAGCACGCGGCTAAGATTTTCAAACTCCTTGATGCACTCGATGACCTTGATGACGTGACAAGCGTTCACACGAATGCCGATCTTGACGAAGAAGAATAACCCCTTAATTTCGCTTCTTTAATCCATAACTAGTTCATCTTCCATCCCTATACTTAAGAGTATGCTGAAGAAATGTTATAGACTGTTTTTGGGTTTACTGGTTGTAACGGGTAGTGCGTGCGTAACCCCTACGCACGCTTCTTCAGCATCAATTGTTATTACAAATATTCGGGCTGGAAGCCAAGCAAGCGCTTCGGAGGAAGGAGTTGTGTTATACAACAACTCATCCTTCGAGGCGGATGTTACAAACTGGTGTTTGACGAACAAATCAGCAATAAAGTTCGCCTGTTTTGCTGCCACTTCACAGGACGAGATAAGTATCATTCCGGCTTATAGTTATGCGACAATTGTTTCATCGAAGGCTGTACATAACGACAATCAGGTAAACTATTCACTTATTTACGAGCCAAGCACGGGTTCGAGCGGCAGTATTGTGGCTAGTGCCGATACGGTCTCGCTTGTTGATGCCGACAACCAGCTCGTCGATCAATTCACATGGGCATCAAGTATTTCCTCGTCGCAGCAATGGACTCGAACGAAATTATCGCTTCTGCCGGACTTTTTTATTGACACTGATGCTTCGATTGATTGGCAAAAAGTCGTTTTTAGCGACTTCCCATTGGGCCAGCTGCAGTATCGGTTATTGGATCCCGAAACGCCTCCCGAGCAACCGATTGAAGAGCCTGCCGAGGAGCCAGGCGAAGGGCCAGATACGGCCCCGCAACCAGAAGCGCCTTTGCCCGCCACTATTACCGAACTGCTGCCTAATGCCGTCGGTACTGACACCGGTAATGAATTTATTGAAATCTATAACCCCAGCAAACAGTTCTCAATTTCGCTTAATGGGTACAAGCTAGCAGTCGGCCCAGTGCTCGAAAAAGTCATTACTTTAGCTGAATATATTTTAAAGCCAGGTGAGTACAAAATATTTACAAATGCCGAATTAGGATATAACCTGCTAAACACGTCAAGCCGAGTAACGCTATTTATGCCAAATGGTGATATTGCGAGCGAGGTCCCTATGTATAGCTCGCCGCCCGATGGAGAGTCTTGGGCGTTGGTTGACGAGGTGTGGCAGTATAGCAATCAACCAACGCCAGGTGCGCTGAACGTAGGCAATCTAGGTAATGATGATGAAGATGAAGCGGAGACTTTAAGCTCAGTAACCACAACCCCAAAACCGTGTGCCGCTAACCAATACCGTAGCACGGAAACGAATCGTTGCCGCCTCATTAGCTCGGCTGCTTCAAGCACGCCGGCAGCTTGCAAGGTTGGGCAGTTGCGAAACCTGGAGACTGGGCGCTGTAAAGCAATTACTTCAACAACTACGACCACTTGCAAAGAGGGTCAAGAGCGTAACCCGGAAACAAACCGTTGCCGAAACGTTAAGCAGCTATCAACCGCAACATATGCCGTAAAAGGCGCCACAACTAAACAGCAGGGTGGAATGGGTTGGTATATGTGGGCAGCTGTTGGTGGGATAGTTCTATTAATTGTCGGATATGCGGTGTGGGAATGGCGCGATGAGTTAAAGAAACTGCTCGAAGCTATAAAGATGAAGTTTGCAGGTAAGGCTAACTAACCTATACTTACAGGTATGAGAATTATAGGTATCGACCCAGGCACAGGAATTCTTGGCTTTGGCGTCATTGATGTTATTGGCACTAAAATAACCATGGTTGATGCTGGTGTTATTACGACGCCACCGCACACGCCGCACGACGAGCGCCTAGAAGATATCTTTAATAGTCTGACTGAAATAATGGAAGCTACAAAGCCAGATGCTTGTTCGGTTGAGAAGCTATTCTTCACCAAAAATGTCACCACGGCTATGACAGTGGCCGAGGCAAGGGGAGTTGCCTTGCTCGTTGCACGCCAGCATAAAATACCAATTGCCGAATATACTCCACCGCAAATTAAACTGACGATTTCTGGTTACGGCAATGCGGACAAGAAACAGGTTCAAGAAATGGTTCGCCTACAACTTGGCTTAAAGGAAGTTCCTAAACCCGATGACTGTGCCGACGCTTTGGCTGCGGCCATTACTCACGCATTCATGACGCGGTCATAAGACTGAAGGCTCTTTGTATTTCGCAATGCAGCCGTGCGCTGGGTGTGTTTAATAAAACGGCGATACGCAGACGCATCGTTGTCGTATAGCTTTGTTAAACGCCATAGCTTCATCCAGTCACCGCGCCTGTCGTGCAGGTAAAAACCGATACTTGAATAACGATCGTATTCCCAATCTTTATGAAGCAAGTGGATATCGGCAGAGAGCGAGAGTGCCTCGTGCTCGCCGGCAAGTTTTCGAATTGATATCGAGGCGTTTGGCTGGTGTTTATATAGCTGGTACTCGGATTGATACTGCGAAAGTCGCTGCAGCAGAATATTTACGAGATGTTCTAAAGATGAGATATCAATGCAATACGCCAACAGTTGAATGCCATCTGGTGCTATTGAAAATGCCAATAAATCGATATGATGCGCCAGGCTTTTTGCATACAACGGGTCTTCTAAAACAGAACGAGCCGCAAGCAACTGCTGAATTTGCACGCCAACAAAGGCGCGCTCGTTATTGGTTTTAAAAAACCGAACAGATTCAGCCGAGCCCACCTGTGCGTGATAATATCCATTGGTTTTCTTGATGCTTGCGTATTTCATATATCAACTATAGAAAAACAATCTTTTGTTGAAATGAATTTTTCACACAAAATTCGGCAGGGGACTACAGATGTGAGATAATACAAGTATATGATTGCTCACGTAAATGGTGTTGTGGCCGAAAAATTTGGTAACTCAGTTATTGTTGATGTCCATGGCATCGGCTATGAGGTGCAGGTTGCTGCTGGCGATTTCGATGTCGCGTTATTAGGTGAACCGGTTAAATTCTATACTTATCACCATATTCGCGAACAATCCCAAGATTTATTTGGGTTCTCTTCGTTGGCTGCTAAAAAGCTTTTTGAATTGTTAATCACCGTTCAGGGTGTTGGCCCGAAGGCTGCACTTTCAATCCTGTCGGTAGGAGATAGTGAACAGGTTCGCAATGCTATTGCTAATAGCGACAGCGGCTTTGTCTCAAAAGCCAGCGGCGTTGGTAAGAAAATTGCCGAACGCGTTGTAGTCGATTTGTCTGACAAAGTTGGCTTGGCAGTGACGGTCGCTCATGCCAGCGGCGTTGCTGCCGTTTCCGCGGGTGATGAAGCCCTCGAGGCACTTATGGCGCTTGGCTATAGCCTCAACGATGCCAGTGCGGCACTAGAAAGTGTTCCAAAAGATCTATCAACTGCCGAACGCGTAACCCAGGCCTTGAGAGGGTAACGTACTATGGCTATTGAACGAATTGTCGACACAAGCAACCACGAAGAAGATACCGAAGAGAAGATTATCGAGGTTTCACTTCGCCCGGCTACGTTTGCCGAATATGTTGGCCAAGAACGCCTAAAGACAAACCTACAGCTTGCAATTGACGCAGCTAAAAAACGCGGCGAACCACTCGACCACATTTTGCTTTACGGGCCTCCTGGCTTAGGAAAAACAACAATGGCAACCGTTATTGCTAACGAAATGGGCGCAGCTATTCGCGTAACTGCTGGTCCTGCAATTGAACGCGCTGCTGACCTCGCTAGCATTCTTACAAGCCTGCAAGATGGTGACATTTTGTTTATTGACGAAATTCATCGCCTTAGCCGAACTGTCGAAGAGGTTTTGTACGCGGCGATGGAAGATTACAAACTCGATATTATGATTGGCAAGGGACCTGGTGCGCGCAGCGTGCGGCTTGATCTGCCAAAGTTCACTATTATTGGTGCAACTACGCGTACCGGTGCGCTTGCAGCACCACTTCGCGACAGGTTTGGGCATATTTATCGCCTAGAATTCTACTCACATGATGAAATTGGGAGCATTATTAGCCGCGCATCTTCAATTTTGGGAACTACAATTCACCCAAAAGCTGCCGAAATGCTTTCTACAAGGGCTCGTTTAACGCCTCGTATTGCTAACCGCCTATTAAAGCGCGTTCGTGACTACGCTGATGTTAACGGTGACGGTATTATCGACACAGTTATTACTACTAAGGCGCTCAGCCTGTTAGAGGTTGATGAACTTGGCCTAGACGCTGGAGATCGTAATTTACTTGAACGAATGATCGAGATGTACGGCACAAACCCTGTTGGTTTGAATACGCTAGCGGCCCTGACGGGTGACGAAAGTAGTACAATTGAAGATTTTTACGAACCGTACCTTCTGCAAATTGGGTTATTAGAGCGGACACCGCGCGGACGACGGGCTACTGTTCGTGCATATAGCCACCTTGGAAAAACTTTCAGCGATGACACTCCAGGCTTGGTATAATATATTTATGAATAATAATGAACCACGACCAGTTGCATACGACGCCGAAGGTCGACCACTTTACGCACATCCTCCGGCTCCACAGCAAGCGCAGCCTGCCACCCCGTCAGTTGTTCAGGTAACCCGTCCAATCTCGCCAGAGAAGGCCGTAGTGAGCCCAGAGGCCCACAAACGACACGAAGAATCTAAGTTGCAGTACCCATTGCTTAACTTAAGTGATGGCGAGTATGTAATTAGCGCTGTCCGACGCCACCCAATTGGACTATTTATTCCACTAGGTCTTGGTACGCTCCTTATCGGTATCGCACTTGGCACGTTAGTTAACTATAGCGCTTTTGCCGAAGGCTTTGGCCTCACCGGTACTGCGGCTGAGGTTTCTAGTGTTGCCGTGCCGATACTACTGCTGTGTCTTGTTGTGGCGCTTGGCATGTTCATTAGCTGGTACGTTTATGTTAATAATAAATTCTTTCTCACCAACGAAAGTGTCATCCAGGAAATTCAACACAGCCTGTTTTCTCGCCTCGAGCAGACAGTAAGTCTTTCTAACATTGAAGACGCAAGCTTTACTCAGGTTGGTATTTTGCAGCAAATTGTTGATTACGGTGATATTCGCCTCAGTACTGAGGGTGACGAGACTACTTACCGCTTTAGTTATGTAGCTAGCCCTAAAATGCACGTCGCCGAGCTAAACGACGCTGTTGAAGCCTTTAAAAATGGCCGCCCAGTTGGTGATTAACTAGTTACTTGTTCCGATTCGTTTTAATGTAATCATCTTCGTTTTCAAGAATCGTTCGCAAGGTGTATGCCTTACATGCATCGCCATCGCAATTACTTGCTTCGTAGCTAAAGTTGCTGTCTGCTTCGCCAACTTTTACGCCGCTAGGGTCCTTGAATAGGTCAGGGTCGACCGAGGGTAGGATCGTGCTATTAAGAACACGAGGGTAAGAGTTATTTTGTTTGAAGTAGACCTCTTCAAGGCTGTAGTACATAGCATTAATTGACGTCTTGCGAGTTTCATCGCGAGCCGCCACTTCGACGTTATTTTTTTGTATAAAGAAAAGCATGCTGGCTGCCATAAGCAACACAACAACAATAAGGAGTTCTATGACTGTAAATCCGCGTGTATATTTCATCTCTTTAGATTATAGCAAATTAAGAATTGCCTGCGTATAATAGAATATAGAAATATAAGAGAGGGAATCTATTATGGCGACTAAAAAAACTGACAAGTCCGATACTGGTGCTAAATCTACCGCAACACCAGTCGCTACTGAGGGTAAACTAAAGGCACTTGGCCTAGCGCAAGAGCAAATTATTAAACAATTTGGCGATGGTGCAATTCGCCGACTTGGTGATACTAAAACTGTTGACGTTGAATTAATTAGCAGTGGCGCTCTAAGTCTCGACTTGGCGCTCGGTGGTGGCTATCCAAAGGGTCGTGTCGTTGAAGTTTACGGTCCAGAATCATCTGGTAAGACGACCCTTACACTGCACGCGATTGCTGAAATCCAAAAGCAAGGTGGTACGGCTGCTTTCATTGACGCCGAGCACGCACTTGACCCTGCATACGCTCGTCGCCTTGGTGTTGATACCGACAACCTATTAGTCTCTCAACCTGACAACGGTGAGCAAGCGCTCGAAATTGTTGAAACTCTGGTACGTTCTAATGCTGTTGATATTATCGTTGTCGACTCTGTTGCTGCGTTGGTACCACAAGCTGAAATTGATGGCGAGATGGGCGATAGTCACATGGGTCTTCAGGCTCGTTTGATGAGCCAAGCACTCCGTAAGCTTACGGGCAGCATCAACAAAAGCAAGACAATCGTTATCTTTATTAACCAAATTCGTATGAAAATTGGTGTGATGTTTGGTAACCCTGAAACCACTACTGGTGGTAACGCATTGAAGTTCTACGCTTCAGTACGCCTCGACATTCGTCGTACTGGCCAAATCAAGTCAGGTGAAGAAATTATCGGTAACCGCACTAAGGTAAAGGTCGTGAAAAACAAGATCGCTCCTCCTTTCCGTATTGCCGAATTCGATATCATGTACAACCAAGGTATTTCTCGTACAGGTGACGTTCTTGACCTGGCGGTAATTCACGGCATTGTTGGCAAAGCAGGTGCTTGGTTTGACTACGCTGACGCTAAAATCGGCCAAGGCCGCGAAGCCAGCAAGACATATCTTGCTGCAAACCCTGAAGTTCTTGATGAAATCGAGAAAAAGGTTCGTGTGAAAGTTGCCGAAGAACTCGCCGCTTAGCTTGTGCGCGTCTATCGGTTAGCACCTGCGGATTCTGAGATGGAAGGTGAATCTAAACTAAAGATAACCTCCATCTCTTTGCAGGTGCGCGATAAAAATCGTGTCAACGTTTCCGTTAATGGAAAGTATCGCTTTTCGTTGGATTATACTCAACTTGCTGACCTCGGGGTAAAAGTTGGAAATGAATATACCGAAGAGCAGCTAGCTGACCTTGAGAACGAGAGCCAGTTTGGGAAGTTGTATATGCGGGCGCTAGAGTATTCGCTCATGCGTCCACATAGCCAGCATGAACTTAGTCAGTACCTGTATCGCAAAACACGCGATACACTCACTAAGACTGGCTCAATAAAAAAAGGTGTCAGCAAGGCACTTACCGAGCGAGTATATGATCGCATTATTTTAAAAGGCTACGTCAATGACGAAGCCTTTGCTCGTTATTGGGTAGAGAATCGTCAACTCCGCAAAGGAATTAGCAAGCGAAAGTTGCAAGCCGAATTGGCAAGCAAGGGCGTTGATCGGGCTATCGTTGAATCGCTTTTGTCTGAAACTGATCGCACCGACGAAGAAGAAATTCAAAAAATTATAGAAAAGAAAGCTGGTCGCTACGACGACACCCAAAAGCTCACCGCCTACTTGGCCCGCCAAGGTTTTGGCTACGAAGATATTAAACGGGCAATTGAGAATTCAAACAAGGACGACTAAGCGTCAGACGCAGATCGGGTTTCAGGGTTTGCTGGGCGTGGACCAGTTCTGAAAGGGTTTACGAACTCGGCTCGTGAAGCTTGCATAACGGGCGCGATACTTTTTTGAGTAGGTGACTTTACGACAATTTCATTATCAGTAATTTCAATAATTTGAGTGCGACTAATAAGTAGGCCGGTGTCAGTCAAGCCTTTAAAGAAACCGCGGTGAACCGTTAGCTGCTGGATAACAAACGAATCGGTATCAACCGTATAATCTTCAACTTTACCTAAACGACGTTTTGTATCGTCAATAACCACCATGCCTATAAGCGGAAAGCCTAATTCGTACAACCGTTCGATTTTTATAACGTCATGAACGCCGATGAACTCGTCATTGCTGTTTACAATCATGCCAACTCGGCCCATCTCGCGAATCTCGTCAACCCGAAGGAGGGCGGGGCGTTCGCTTAGTAGTTGACCCTCGACTTCGAAGGCGACAATTTTAAGGTTTGAGGGGTCGATAACTGGTTTTTGAGTACTCGCTAAGCGACCACCGGTTTGGAGGCTCATGACGGGAGTATTTAGTAGTCGCGTGCCTAGAATAAGCATATATGTATAGTATAAGCTTTTTTCATTAAGGGCGCTACAGTGTAGCTTGTAAGCAAGAAACTATTCGCTAACAGGATTGATGCGCCCGGCGGGTAGCGTTGGTGCTGTGCTGCCTTCAGCGCTGGTGTGAAGCGAATTTAGCCTCGTAAGTGTGACTTGGTCGATAGTGCCGGCGTTGATTGATGACGTGTACCCAGAGTCGCTTGAGCTGTCTTCTAGTGTGTTATTAATAAGTAATACGGCACCAGCTAGGCCACTGATAACAAGAATAAGAAATAGGGTTAGGTGAAAACGCTTAGTGAGCTTTTTGATAGGCTTGAGTATATCGAATGAATTTGGTTTTTTTGACTTGTCCATGGCGTTACCTCGTTGCAATCGTTATTTTAATGTCGTCAACAGTGACTGAATCTGTATTGCCGCCGTTTACGTGGCTGAGGCCAATATTTGAAACTTGCATTTTAGGTATGTTACCTTCAATGCCGTCCAAAAATCGAATCATTTTAGTGTATGAAACAGGGGCTTTAAGGCTGACGGTCATTGTTGGGCTGACACCAGCAACTGCGTCACTGAAGCTAATTTTTGCGATACTTAGGCCCGCCGCATTGGCATAGTTCCGAGTATCGGTGATTGCTTGATTTTGGTAACTTTCATTGGTCGCAAACATTTGATTAGCTTTAGTAATCAAGGCTTCACTTTGGCTTAACTGGCTTCTAAGGCTCTGGAGTTGTTGAACTTGAAGGTTACTTGCTTCGGCGTCGGCGATAGAGTGGTTTACTTCAGTTGCATACTGACGGACTTCGTTAAGACCTAAGTAGAATAAGCCAAGACCACCAGCAACCACAATTAATAATGCAACGAAAAGAATTCCACGTAGCGTTTGAGGTTTGGAGCTTTGTTTAGTAGCCATTATTGTCCCGCCGTCCTATTAATTGTAAAAGTCATATCAACACTGACTGGGTATCCATCGATTCCGCTACCAGATTCAAGGATCGTCTGGAAACTAACGCCTGAAAACATAGATGACTTTTCGAAATTCTCGCGAAGCGCTACTGCATCAGCTGAAGTTTTTGCATACACTTTTACAGAAGTAGGCGTATTGCCGAATGATCCGCTGTTTAATTCGAGCTTTCCGAAGACTGTGTTTGGTGGCATCAGTTGAGCAATATTTACAAACACCTTCGAATATCGGACTTCTCCGTCTAGTAATACCTTAGTGCTGCTGAGGCTTGCGCTTAACGCATCGACTTGGGCCTGCGTAGAGCTGTAGACGCCAGCCTTTACGTCGTTAGAGGCTATTGTTTTCTCCGAACTGTCTTTCGTAAGCCCTAAGATGGTGTGGGTGACGTACATTGACGCAAGGATAAATACTATTCCAAGTAGAAGAATAAAGATGTATCGAACTAAAATAAGGTTCGTGCGAGCTGCTCGAATTTCGGCTTTTTTATCAACAGGTAGTAAATTTATCATTTCCAAATATTCTCCGGTGGTAGAATTGCAGAGCCTGCAACTGTAATATAGCGTGACTTAAACTGCTTCGGTGGTTCTTGTAACTTACCAAAATCAAGCTTTTGCCAAGGGCTGGCTACACGGGCGGCCATGAGAAGGTTTTCGGTGAAGTACTCGCCGATACCAGGCACGTTGCTTCCGCTACCGACAACAAGTAGCTGTTCAAGCTTGCGGTCGTTGCTGATTCGTTCGTCGTAGTAACGAATAACCTTCTTGGTTTCTGCAAGGATGCGCTCGAGGTTGGGCGAGAGTGCTTCTTTAATTTTTTGTTGGCGAGGCCCTGGGCTCAACCCGTTGAGTACCTTAAGTTGGTGAGCGTTCTCGAGGGCGACATTTAATTTTTTGGCAATATCGAGGGTGAAGGTGTTGCCGCCAATAGCGATTCCGCCAGTGACCCTAATAGAGCCACGGTCTAAAATTGCGATGTCGGTACTCGTTGGGCCAATATCAACAATAACCGTTGGCAATGAGCCATCCTCGGTTGCCGTAAGTACACGACCAACTGAAGTGATGCTTGGTTCGATGAGCACGGGTTGTAGGCCAGCTGCTTCGACACTGCGGGTGATGTTATCAAGAACAGTCCTAGAGACGGCGCTCATAAGGACGGTGATGCTTTTTTTGTTGCGTTCAATAATTTCGTAATCAATAAAAAGCGTTGAAGCTGGAATAGGGATGTATTGCTCGGCTTCGAGAATAACCGCTTCGTCGAGGTTCTTCTCGGCAGAAGAGGGGAGCACAAAAGTGCGCACGTAGCTTCGTGCGGTTGGAATAGCGATAGCAACGCGGTTGCTTGTAAGGGTACCGATATTTTTTTCTTGCCGTAGCAACTTAATGTTATCGGTAAGGTAGGTGTTGTTTTCATTTTCCATTGAAGCTTTTAGCTTCGCAGGGTCGAGATCTAGGGACCCATACCCACTAACAAGCCATCGTTTTGAGTCGACAGACATTATTTTTATGCCCGTACTACTGATGTCGAGCCCAATGATTGGTTTGTCTTTATAGAAGAATTTTGACATATGCCCACTAATGTAATTAACCTCTGTATTATAGCACGCTGAGGCCAGAAATAAGCATAGTGCCTATGCTTATTTCAGCTGACCTATTCGATATTTTGCGAGAGTTGAGCGATAGGCGTCATGACACTGGCTGCAATAAGCCCAACCATGCCACCCATTACTACAATCATGACAGGTTCGATGATTGAGCTAATACTCTGAATTGCCAAATCAACCTCTTCTTCGTAGAAGTCGGCAACCTTAATAAGTACGGTATCAGTTTGCCCGGTTTCTTCACCGACACCAAGCATCTGGCTGACGATTGGTGGAAATAATTCGTTACTTTCGATTACTGAAGACAGTGATTTTCCGTTCTTAACTTCAATAGCAGCGGATTTGATGGCCTCCTCGTACAATACGTTGCCGACAGCCCTAGATGTGACGTCAAGTGATTCAAGTACGGCTACACCCGCGCCCATAAGTGCCGAGAAGGTTCGAGCGAACCGAGCGATGGCGATTTTTTTTATAATGGTTTTAATACCAGGAATTTTTAACAGAAGGCCGTGGAACTGTCGACGACCGGTTTTCGTCTTGATGTAACGTGCAATAAAGAAAACAAACCCACCCATTGCCGGGAAAAGGATATACCAATAGCTAGTGATGAAGCTACTAATGCCAAGCATGAACAGGGTAATGCCAGGCAGTTTAGCATCGGCGCCACCAAGGTCTAGCAGGATTTTCCCGATTTGTGGAATAACAAACAGCATGAGCCCGAAGAATGCCACGACCGTAATGAAGATTAGCACCATTGGGTACGCCATGGCACTTTTAATTTTCTTTCGAATAGCGGCACTTTTTTCAAGTTGGGCTGCGAGTCGTTTTAAAATATCGTCCAAGATACCAGCCGATTCACCGGCGTGGACCATGTTGACGTAGATGTCGTTAAAAGTAGTTGGGTGTTTTGCTAACGCGTCGCCCAGCATCATGCCGCCCTCGACGTCCTTAACGACGGTACCGAGGATTTTTCTCAAGGCTGCATCTTCGGCGTGCTTTTCGAGTGAGCTTAATGAGCGAAGAAGCGGTACGCCCGCACCAACCATGGCGCTCAGCTGGCGTGTAAACGCGACTAATTGGTCTTGTTTTACCTTTGTAGGCTCGAACAAGTGGTCAAAGTCGATACTACTTTTTTTCTCTTTTAACTGGCGGATACTAATAGGTCGAAGATTTTGCTTGGCGAGCGCGTTAATAACACTCGCTCGGTCGGCTAGTTCGGTTTTGCCCTTAATGACGTTGTGCTGTTCGTCAGACGCTATGTAAAAAAAACGTGGCATGATTAATCTCTACTTACCCTTAATACTTCTTCGACTGTTGTTTCGCCGCGAAGTGCTTTAATGAGCCCGTCAATTTGCATGGTAATCATGCCTTCTTGAATAGCTTGATCTTGAATTTGGTCGCTCGTCCCACGGTTTAAGATGAGTTTTTGAACGGGGTCCGAGTTATACAATACTTCGTAAATACCAATTCGGCCTCGGTAGCCTTCTTGAACAGACTCCTCGTTGAAGTTTTCATCTGCTTGCCATAATGTTTTAATGCCATTTTCGTCGGTACTAAGAGGGGTGTCGCCGCCAAGGCCGGCTGCCATAGCTTGTTTCTCAAGTTCGTGAATACTGCGGAAGTCTTGGCCGGCAGGCAGTTTGAAGAGTTTAAAGATTGAAGCTTTTTCTTCTTCGCTTGGAACGTAGCTTTTGCGTGACCCTTTGTGGAGGCGACGAACAAGGCGTTGCCCGACAACGGCACGAACCGTACTAGCAATAAGGAATGGCTCAATCTGCATTTCTAGCAAACGCGGCAAAGTGGTCGCGGCGTTATTTGTGTGCAGTGTACTAAATACCATGTGCCCAGTAAGCGCAGCCTGGATTGCCAGGTTGGCAGTTTCGCCATCACGGATCTCACCAACCATGATAATGTTTGGATCTTGACGCAAGAGTGCGCGCAGTCCACTGGCAAATGTCATGCCGGCTTTACTATTGGTTTGCGTTTGGTTGATGCCGATAATTTTGTATTCGACTGGGTCTTCAATTGTTGAAATATTAACATTTGGTTTATTTAGTGTAGTTAAAATACTAAACAAACTTGTCGACTTACCGCTACCTGTAGGACCAGTAATGAGAACGATTCCATTCGGGTTGGTAATTTCGCGGGTGATATTTTCAAGCGCCTTGCCCCAATAGCCAAGTTCGGTCAGGGTAACTGCCTGGTTTGATTCGTCCAAAATACGCATAACGATCTTTTCACCATCAATAATCGGCAGGGTGCTGACACGAAGAGCGAATTGTCGTCCGCTTACGGTAATTTTGAAACGACCGTCTTGCGGTACGCGTTTTTCGTCAATCTTTAAGTTGGCAAGAATCTTTACGCGGCTTACTAATGAACCAAGCACGTTTCGAGGTAACCGGTTTACTTCTTTTAAGATACCGTCAATTCGGTATCGAACCTGTACGAAATCTTCGCGTGGTTCAATGTGAACGTCACTGGCGTGTGAACGAATAGCATATTCAAGTAGCAGGTTGATGGTTTGGGCAATAGGGGAGTCTTCGGAAATGTCTTGTTCGGCCGCTGTCTCGCTTGCACTCGGCTGGTTGGCCTCGCGTTGAACCTCAATA
>Ga0247810_10000637_pt1 | contig 32431 bp, 24 predicted proteins | sample UWRJL119311C1_FD_179918 | JGI IMG/M metagenome (GOLD analysis project Ga0247810, IMG submission 179918) | Plant litter microbial communities from Arlington Agricultural Research Station in Wisconsin, United States - UWRJ-L119-311C-1 | ecosystem: Environmental > Terrestrial > Plant litter >... | reverse complement strand
CATATATGGTGAGGATGCCGACGAATTCCGACCAGAACGATGGGAAGGCCCAGAATTGAAGAGTATTGGGTTTGGATTCATGCCGTTTCATGGCGGCCCACGAACTTGTCTTGGTAGTAAGCTCAACTAAAACACCTCATGATGGTCAAAAGCTGATATGATCATCTTCCACAGAGGATTTCGCACTCACAGAAGCTTCGTATGGAATTGTGCGTATCCTGCAGGCTTTTCCAAATCTAAGATTGCCACCAGATATTCCAATTGTGCCCAGTGGACAAGAAATCCAGACTCTTACTATTGTGGTTTCAAGTTCGGAGGGATGTAAGGTATTACTGACTTGAAGAAACTGGGTGGGGGACAGGGTGGAACTATTTTCAGGATCTTGAAGATAAAATCTGCAAAACAGTTTGGCGTATTGGAGTTGTTTTAAGCAGAAAGGCGAATTCATTTCGGCAGCAGAGATAGCTTGTTAAACTGCCTCATAGTTCTGATGTATCTATCTACTAAGACTCTAGATAGACCTTAAGAACGCAGTATAAACACTATGATTGGAAAAGACTAGTCCTGTGCTGATGGAATGGAAATCAAGAAGGTGGTCAGTATCAAAATTTACAATAAACAATCATACCAATGATGCTTAAATTAGCAAGATGATAAGCAAAGGATCAATCATTGGATCAGAACCAGCTGTCGTTTTGTTGGAGGTGCTATCAGTGAGGTGATAATCTCGGATTAATTCCTAAACTGGGTTACCAACATATGTTGTTTTGCAGAACTCAAAACAGTCATGATGCTGTTCAAGGGAAACAACCCAGTCAATTTTAGTCTCAAGTGGTTGGGAGTCTAAAATGTTTGTGTGATCAATTCAAAGTCTTTTCTTACCATGCTGAATCTTGAATACTGAAGGAAAATCGAAGGCTCGGTTTTCTGATGCACGAAGGTCTGACTTACTTCGTGCTTAAATGCAACCCAATAGTCTAATATAGCAACTGTAATTCCATCAGCCAACTGATGCTCGAATTGCAGCTATCTGGGGCTGAGTAACTAGATACTGTACACAGAGGGCTACATTTTGGGACATGATACCATCATAGGCGCCTGGACACGCCTAGTTGATGGTAGCCGTACAGGTTACATTGACTAGGGGAAGACTGAGCAACTTATAGCATTATGCATGTAGCCTTGGGGGGAATGAGATTACTTGCCTCTTCCGGGCTGCACCCGTAGCACCTCGCGCCAGGAATTCCATCACTTGCCTTTCCCAGACAAGCTAGCTAGGTAACTGTAGATTCGTCTACATTAGGAAAGCCTTCGCACCTAATAAATAACATTAAAACAATATCTTTTTTGCAAGGGTATATACAATACTTCTGGAAAGCGACTGTCCATGCATTTAGCCTAGTTTAAACCCAATAGAATATAGAGATTTTAGATTGTCTAGTTGGTTCCAACACAGTAAAGCCATGCATGAACTTCTAGCTGCGCAGAAAATTGCATCCCCGGTTGGTTCTAACAAACAAATGCATATATAGTAATATCTATTTGTTAAGTTGGTTTATTAATATAAGCTTTCGGTTAATTTTATTATTATAAATATAATATACAAGCTTTGCAGAATTTTGATTAGATATTTGATTTAAATAACTAACTGCATTTAAATTATAACTGTCATCTATTCAGTTATCTTTTATTTTAGCTTATTGATTGGTTTCAATAAATAAATGCATATATAGTAGTATCTATTTATTAAATTGGTTTGTTAATATAAGCCCTCGGTTAATTTTATTATTATAAATATAATATATAAGCTTTGCAGAACCTTGATTAGATATTTGATTCAAATAACCAACTGCATCTAAATTATAATTGCCATCTATTCAGTTGTCTTTTATTTCAGCTTACCGGTTGGTTCCAACAAACAAATGCATATATGGTGGCATTCATTTGTTAAGTTGGTTTGTTAATATAAGCCCTCGGTTAATTTCATTATTATAAATATAATATATAAGCTTTGCAGAACCTTGATTAGATATTTGATTCAAATAACCAACTGCATCTAAATTATAACTGCCATCCATTCAGTTGTCTTTTATTTCAGCTTACCGGTTGGTTCCAACAAACAAATGCATATATAATAGTATTTATTTGTTAAGTTGGTTTGTTAATATAAGCTCTCGGTTAATTTCATTATTATAAATATAATATATGAGCTTTATAGAATTTTAATTAGATATTTGATTCAAATAATTAACTGCATCTAAATTATAACTGCTATCTATTCAGTTGTCTTTCATTTTAGCTTACCGGTTGGTTCTAACAAATAAATGCATATATAGTAGCATTTATTTATTAAGTTGGTTTGTTAATATAAGCCCTCGGTTAATTTCATTATTATAAATGTAACATATAAGCTTTGCAGAATCTTGATTAGGTATTTGATTCAAATAATCAACTACATCTAAATTATAACTGCCATCCATTCAGTTGTCTTTCATTTCAGCTCACCGGTTGGTTCCAACGTAGGAATTGCATGCATAACAAACTAGCTATGCAGGAGATTTCTCTTTATTAATTAACTCGGTGTAACACATAGCAGAACATCACCTTGCCCTCCTTCTCAAATTGTCCAATTACCTCGCTGTTGCATCCAGGGCGATTCTGAGCTGTTCTGGGTATAAATACCCAGTGGTTTCCCACCTAAGCTATTATGCTTCGTTAAACCACAATTTCAGTTGAAAGCAAAAATCTTCATCAAAGCTAGCGAGAATTCTCTATCAATACCTTAACTTTCCATCAATCATGCTCCTCTTAAGGGTGTCGGTTATTTTAGTCGTTTTTAGATTCGGAAAGATAGTGATTTCGGAGCCTGTCGGTCGCCTTGGTCGCAAAACTCTGCCTGTAAACCAATCAGTATGTTGAATTCGACATTCGTTTGAGATATTTGTAGATTCGTTCGCAGTTGCTTACAAATATGTATCTAGGAGAATCTTGACACCTGCTGTAGAGATGATCAACCGCCTCCTCCGACACTTTACTGCTTCAATTATGGTTGTGACGAGGATGAGGATTGTTTAGAATATAACTGTGGGAGTTGTGTCACATCGAGTAGATTTTGTGCCAATCCTTAAGTGGTAGCCTGAGAAGATCACGTTGGGGTTTCTTTGATAAGTGGGAGAGTACGCACAGGAATCAGCCAATGGGATATCTAGGAGCTGCAAATTAGGGTATATGATTTACAGGTTGCTAGATACAAATTATCAATTTTAATTTCTAGCATGAGACAAGTTTGATGAGCACTTTTCAGAGCATACACTTAACACTAAGAAAACTGATAAAATTAAGACACCTAGCATTGTATATAACTAAAGGCTTACACTAATAACTATCATAAATTAAGAGGCGCAATGTTCAATTTAATTAGCCGGCAGTGGGACGTCATCCACTAATAAGTCTATAAATACGAACCAATACTACATGCCTTTTCCTTTTCCTTATCTGCCAACATACCAACAGTTAACGTTACATTTACAAACTGAGGCACAAATGATTGCAACAGTGACTCTGAAACAAGTATTATCTGCTTGAGAGAACAACGTTGGGGTAGAATTTAAACTCTACATACTACAGATATATCGGTATCATATACAATGGAAGGTCTTGATGTTCTTGGGAAATGTGTTGTTTCACAGCAGATTTCCTCCGATATCACTATCGATCCAGAAAGGTCGGTACCGACAGTGATACAAATCACAGAGAACTATGTCATTGTTGCTATGTCGAGAGGTGGGATCTTTGTATTTGCAACTAATGGCACAGCCAAGCAAATACTGTCAAGTTCTGAGGGAGCTGTGTGGGCATTAGCGACACAAGAAGATATGCTTGTGAGCGCAGGCACTAATAACACGATTGAGACTTGGAATCTTGCCACAGCGTTAGTTCTCCTGTTCTATGCCGCGAGTTTTTAATTATAATTAGACCTAAAACATCCATCTCCACAGCTTTTACAGAGTAATTTATTGACATGCTCCCGTGGATCTGTAGCCAACATCAGCAAACGCTACAAGGACACACAGCTACAGTTCGCGCCCTTGCTATCCTTCGTAATAAGAATACGATTTTCTCGGCATCGCGCGATACTACGATTCGAGTCTGGAACATTGCGAAAGGCACATGCATAGATGTTATAGCTGCTCATACCGGGACGGTGCGTTCCCTTACGCTGTCGAAAGCTGAGGATCTCCTCGTATCTGGAGGCGACGATGGAACGGCGTCTATCTGGCGTATCGCGGATAATGGACTTGTGAGGCTTCATATACTTAACCACTGTGAGAATGGTATCTGCCATATTGCGCTTCTCGAAGACGGACGTGCGCAAGTTGCAACTGCTGGTTTTGATGGCAGTTTGAAAATATGGGACGTTGAAGATGGGTAGGGCATTCTTTTAGATGCGTATTCGGAAGAAATATATAATGCTAATTTAAATGTAGCAAGTGCACTGTAAACCTCCAAGAGCATTCAAACATCATTAACCAAGTGATCGTTGCCGGCTCGCAACTGATCACTTCGGATGCAGCAGGCTTTGTCTGTATCTGGTCAAAAGAAAGCCCGTCAAAACTAGTTCACAGGCTCAAAGCGCACCAATTAAGTGTTATAGATTTGGATTCCAACCAAAAGAAAGTCGTTAGTGGTGGAAAAGATAGAACGGTAAAGCTATGGAACTTGGAGAGTGGAAACTTACTAGGACAAGTAGGCGAAGTTACAACAGCTCTTTGGAAAACAAGATTTCTTCAAGATGGGAGATTGGTTTTAGTAGTTGCTCGTGAAGAGATGATGGTCATGGAAATCTGGGAGGTTGACGAATGTGAGGAGCTATCTTGCCGATAGGATTGGAAGATTATATATCAAAGGATGACAGTTATGTAGAATAGTGATTTGGAATATTTTATGGAAAGAAGCCAGGTAACAAAATCTAAATTTGGTGTGTCCAGTATTAGGCTCCGGATGTAATATATAAGTTCGCAACGATTTGGGAGATATATCGGAGAAGGATAAAACTCTAACTAATTTCCATGTTGAATATTTCCAAGCTGCCTTATTGACTCTTTTTAACTTACCATTGCTGGTCCTTGTAACCCTACCAAGAAGTCATGAATTTCGCAGCTTCTGAGCCCTTCTAATTCGTCATTAAATCATAAGAATTCTCAGCATGCAGGCAGAGGGGCATCATAGAAGCTGGATTTCAGAACAGCTTACCGAGTTTATATTTCTTTACAAGAAGATAACCTAAACTTAATAGTAAACAAGATGGTCTGTTACTAGAAGAACAAGACTTATCAGTACAGTTGAGCAAAACTGTCTAGATTTACTGGAAGAAGGCCTTTGTGGGGAGTTTCCTTACTAGGAGAGTCAGAGATTTGTCTGTAAATACAGCTAATATATGTTATACTACTACATTGTATCAATTAATCGCTGAGCCTCATACCCAAGGAGTCGAATTCGTCCTCCTAGGTATAAACGTCTAGAGTTGGCAACTCGCACGGCAGAATCAAAAGAATTATTATTGGTTACTACAACGGGAGAGTAGGAACGTGACTGAGCAAGCTAAAACAGAGGATGAGGCATGGGTGAATAGCGCCTGGGCAGAGCGGCGTCGCTCACTGACCAAGCAAGAAGTGAATGTGAAATATTGTCGTCCGAGACTTCCATTATAATACAAATAGCATTTACGTGATAGGCTCGTAGTGGTGCTACGTATTCTGAGTATACTAGCAGTCATTCTTCCTAGCAATATCCCAGTATCCTGTATGAAGTATGAGGTTTATGGGTATTTATTTGGGGAAATACTTTGCGAATGGATCATAGATCCATGCGAATGTGTATCGCAGATTAGCGTTTTCACGTGACAAGAGTAGCTATGATCTGTGGATCTGAGTTGTAGGGTTTCATCTGATAGACGCGATGTTACATTAAAAGGGTTCAAGTGCCCAAGGCAGATCAACCAGGATGGAAGTGTGAAGATTCTTGATAACGAGTAGCAATATCTCACACGGATTCTTGGAAATTGGGGTAGCACATTTGTGACACCTGCACTGCACGTTATCTCATAAATCAGACTCTCTCGCGTATTGACACGTAAATCGCCCTACACGTGGGGCTCAAACTCCTCGACTAATAAGATTGCAAGGAGGGTTAATTCTCTACGAGAGTCTGAGAGATTTCGGGCGCGGTTTATATAGAAAGTCGGCTATAATTGGAAATATTTATTAATAATATTTATTGACTTTATAATATAATATATTATATTTATTCTATATTTTATTTTGAATATATAATAGCTTAAATTGAAGTATAGTTTAGTATCTATCAATTGAGGTATATTTAAGAATTATTCTATTTATATAAATTTAGTTAATAAAAATTAGAAATACAGAACTTTGGTCAAGTTGTATTATATTATTATAGTAAAGTCGATTTATTATAATATTATTAAAGCTTTCTAAGATCTTTTTGAAACTTTTCGAAATTTCTCGAAATTTCTTTATTAATCAGAAGCTCTGTTTATATATATCTGGTATATTAGAGAACTTTGAAAAAGCTGGATAGCTGAGAAATATTATGCCAGAAAAGAGCCTAGCATTTTTGAAGCAAGTTATTAAAGACTTTTTTTAATTTCTCGAAATTTTTTGAAAGTTTTTGTAACTTTTTTATTAATCAAAAGCTCTGCTTATATATATTTAGATATATTAAAGAAATTATTTAATCTTAAAGAAGCTGGACGGCCAAAAAAGCTTAAATAGAAAGTGTCAAAAAGAATAGCAGAATAACTGATAAAAAGCTAACTTTTTTATATTTAGAATATTATTTCAAATTAATATTAAGTTTATTAGACTTTATAGATAGGCAAATTTTAATGCTGCCAAATTCTGGACTGGCAAATCTTAATACTGCTAAATTTTAGACAGATTGCAGATTAGCTTTAGCAGATTAAGTTAATAGTATTTATAAATTTCTGTCAATCGATTTTAATCAATAATATATTAGTCTTGCTTGCAAACTTTTCGAAACTTTTTTGTCAATTATTTCTAAATAGAATATTATACTAGTTTTGCTTATAAACTTTTTCAAATTTTTCGAAATTTCTCTATCAAATATTTCTCTACAATACAACTGGCACATACGTGATTACACGTAGTGGTGCTACGTATTGAGAGTCAATCCACACTTATATATATATATATTATAATTTCTTTTATATATAACCGATTTATATTATAATTTGTTATTTGGATTAACATGTTATAGAAAAATAATATGTTAGCTTTATTAGCGCTATTTGTTATATTTCTGTTTAATAGCCAATATTTAAATTTTATTATATATTTAAACTTTATATTTATCTATTATATTGTATAAAAATTGGTTTTTATTTAAAAAAAAGAAGGTAATTGTCACGACCTGGATTCAGAAGCACGTGGTTTCGAGAAGAAGTTGTGTCAAGAAGAAAACCGCTCCTAGAAGAAAGCTTCTAGAAAAGAATCAGTTCTAGGACAAGTATTCTAAAAGCCTAAAAATCTAACTGTTACACTTTGTAATAGAGTAATCAACTGAACAGTTAGCCTGACCCCAGTTCTGGAGAAAGGACAGTTATATAATAAACTTCAGAATCTTAAGACCTTAGAGACTCCGGGATCTCAGAACCTAGCCTTAATACAAAGGATTTTATATAAGTAAAATAGTCTTATTAGATAGAAACTTTGTGCTCAAACCTTTACAGTATTCAATTTATATTATTTACTTAATAACAAAATCAATTCTATTTAATTCAACCCAATATGATACTTGCCTCTTCATTTCTATACCAACCCGACATTTAGTTATGAGCTATTCGAATTAAGAACCAGAACGTTACAGTAATTATTAACTAGTTATTTTATAAAAACAATTTAAGCCATGCCAAATAATCCATATGCCTTTCTTCCCAATGAGTACTAAGTTTGAGGTTTTGGCTTCCAAATAAAGGGATAGCGAAATGTTTTTCGAAGTTGGGGAAAAGGCATTATGGCGGGGTTGGCTATAATATGTCGCGGTAATCCGCCACGAACTGGCGAGTACAGTCTTCGACCTCACAGATTTGCCCTTATCCTAAATTATTTACAACATCCGAACTTAGAAGCTGGTCCCTAATTCTATGAATACCTTCCCATGATTTCTTTTCTAAGAAAGTGGAGATATCGCTACAGGCTCATTGACAAAATTCCACCCCAGAGTAATTCTAAGCCTAAACCATGGTCAACCTTCAGCGCTCTTTTCCTCTGGTTCCTATGTTTCTTGTTAATTGCAGGTCCAGCTTTCTTTGCTGGAGCATTTTGGTTCAAGAATAGGATTTATGTCTTAAATCATTTGGACCGTAAGTATTTCGCATCGCTTTTGAACAGTATTGTTAACCTGGCTTTGCGTCTAGTTGTGGTTAAGCCGCAAACTTTCCAATACAATAGAACTTTTGGAGACCGTCCCAACAAGCAAACAAATCAAGCTTGGGATAGTCTTTTTCCCAAGCAAGGTGGTTATTTTAGACACCCAGGCATCGCATCTAAGAGATCTGCTTTGGCTGTATTTCACCAACTTCATTGTCTAGTAAGCATCAACCCCTTTTCTTCGGGGAGAAAGTGTTAACCATGCAATAGGATGGTATCCGGCACGGTTACTGGGCCATGTACGATCTAGCTTTGGAGGGAGAAAAACTCATTGAGGATGATATTGCATTCATGTTTTCACCAAGTCATATTCGACACTGCGTTGATTTGTTAAGGCACAGTTTGATGTGCCAGCCAGATTTGACAGTTGAAGTGAAGGACCTGGAAAAAGGAGGGGTTAATGGTTTTGGTACAGAACATCAGTGTATAAATTGGGAACAAATAATGGGATGGGTTTCAAAGTGGGAGACGTATGGGCAACACAAAGGGAAAGGAGGCCATACGAATGAGGGTCATACGCATAAAGGATAGTAAGCTTATACGCATGCTGTAAGAGGTTGATGGCACAGTAATATAGTGCTCGTATTCATAAGAGATGCTCTCAATTCAATTACAGAAACTGATCTCTACCTTTATAACATATAACTCAATCTCGATATATCCACAAAGGCGATTTAAAGCCTAACCAAATAAGTAATGCAATATTATCAAATAACCCCTTATTTCTATTAATAAATAAAAATATTTGCTTACCCTTTTACTAATTATATAATAAAACTTGTTCGCTAGCCCTAACAATAATTAAGATTTTATATATTTAAAAGCTATATAAATTTTAAATAAATAAACAAAATATCAAATAAAATAAAACTTGTTAAGTATTTAACAAAATCTTATTTAATTAATTTTAAAAATATTATTGAAATTTTTATATTTGTAATATAGATTAGTAGTATGTTAAGCCAAAAAGGGAACTCGAAATATGAACATTTATTATTATTATTATTCTGGTCGAAACTAAAATTATATATATTTCGCCTTTATAATTGTGGTCTTAGGCAGCAAAAAAGAGAAGAGTAAAAAAAATCGCCCTTTTAGAAATTCTGCCTATAACATAAATCAAAAAAACCGGTAAAATAAATTTGCGCATTAAAGAATTTAATAAAGCACTTTTTACACAGTGGGGCTTCGCAATGGTCCGCTTTATTGATAAAGTAATACGAATTTTGGTATTTAAACAGTGCCCAATTTGTTTTAAATGCTAAATATTATATAATATATAATATGTTTGATTATTGTTTATTTTTTAACAAAATATTAACAATGTTGCTATTATTTTGGATTTTATTACATTTGAAATATATTTTGATATTTTAATAAAAAGATTTATAAAATAATTTATACTAATTACTAATATGATAATGCGATTTTAGCTTACTTTCAAGTAAAAATTGTCAAAATGGTTTAATAAGTCAATTTGCTTTTTTATCAACCTCTTTTTAAACATCCTCTATTTAGTTTTTGAGTTTTAGACCCCTGATTATAATTCTCTTCTTATTCTTCTATCAAACTTGCTAATTTGTAACAACTGAATCCTATTACTCTGTCTATGAACCTCACAGTCGGTAAATCTCTCCACCTGTCGAGAATTTGTTTGTTCCACGGCACTTTATCAAACAAAGCTGGCAATGGATTTTCAAAGCACGTTCTTTAATCAGATACTCTTATCCCACTGGGATAAATTGTCAGTCATGGTTAAGACTGGCAGGTCTGCATCCAAGCTAATAGATGGACATAATTTGGACCTCGGTTCTGTTGTCGCGATTGCAAGGTAAAACCTCATATTCCCAAGTGTGTAGCAGAGCTGAGTATTAGGTAGATATCAGGGACTTGTCAATTTGGATCAAAAGGCGCTCAAGGCTATAATAAAGAGTGCAGAAGCAATTCATGGACGTTTGAGTGATGGTGAAGTTATTTATGGCAAGTTTTTTCTTTCATCCAAATTCACATTGGTAATTGGGCTGACTTTGAAGTCTGAAAGGCGTCAACACTGGATTTGGGGTTAGTGCAGATGTACGGACTGAAGCAATAATTGATGAGTTATCAACTGGCTTGATGCGAGGGCTTCATTACGGGATACTTTCCAACCCCCTTACTAGACAGTCGGCATTCCACGATAACAATGAAATCCACGAAGGGCTGTCAACAGTGTTGGGTCAGCTAGCAATTCCACTAGATGACCCTCATTCCGCTACGAGTATGCCGGAGAGCTGGATTCGCGGGTCTATACTTATTCGTGCAAACTCACTTGCTAATGGTTCATCCGGCGTGAGGCCAATTATCATAAACACCTTGCTTCAGCTTCTCAATGAAGACATTATTCCGCGTGTACCACTTCGGGGTAGCATATCAGCTTCTGGGGATCTGAGTCCGCTTTCCTATCTCGGAGGCGTCATGCAGGGAAAACCAGCTGTAGAAGCGTATATTGGTGGCAAGTCACGCGAGCCCCGACGTCTGCTTAGAGCAGACAAAGCATTGATGGAAGCAAACATTAAGCCAGTTGTACTACAAACGAAAGAAGGACTCGCAATAGTAAATGGGACGGCAACGTCCACCGCTGTAGCTGCTCTTGCTATCCATGAGGCTTTTCTTCAAGCTTTAATTTCGCAGATTCTCACCGCCATGTCTGTCGAAGCCCTGCGGGGTACAAATGAAAGTTTTAATCCCTTCTTTGCTGAAGTAAGGCCTCATTTGGGCCAAAAAGAATCCGCTCAGAATATTCTTGCCTTTTTGTCCCATTCAAAGCTTGTACAACAAAACGATGGCACCGAAGAGTTTTCTCAAAGACAAGATCGCTATTCAATTAGAACCGCGCCTCAATGGATCGGGCCTCTACTGGAAGACCTTGTCTTAGCATACAACCAAGTGTCCACAGAGTTGAATTCAGTGACAGACAATCCACTGATAAATAAAGATGGAATGATATTGCATGGGGGAAATTTCCAAGCGAAGTCCGTGACTACAGCGATGGAGAAAGTAAGACAAGCTTGTCAGTCTATTGGGCAGATGCTGTTCGCTCAATGCACAGAATTGATCAATCCAGCCACTAGCCGTGGCCTCGCACCAAATCTTGTTGTGGATGAGCCTAACGAGTCGTGGATGTGGAAAGGTACTGACATAATGATTGCAGCTTTGCAATCAGAGCTTGGTTTTCTGTCAAACCCGGTAGGAAGCCACGTCCAATTTGCTGAAATGGGAAATCAAGCCCTAAACTCTCTCGCACTAATTTCCGGCCGATATACTCTGTCAGCCCTGGACATATTATCACAACTGTCAGCTGCCCACTTGGTAGCTCTTTGCCAAGCACTAGATCTTAGGGCTCTCCAAAAGATTTTTTTGGACGTCTTCCTTCCTAAATTCGAAGAAATTACCGCCTCATTTTTTAAGGATCTTCTCAACCCAACTGAGAGCATTATTTCCTTGCAAGCAATATTGTGCACTAGGTTTATTGACCGCATTGGTCGTAATACTAGTCTTGATTCAACTACGCGGTTTCAATCTGCTATCGAATCACTCTATATAGATGTTATCAAGTCTTTGCAGCCATCTCTTGAGATGCTCCAAGCTCTCAAATCGTGGACAGCAACTTGCTCGCAAGCGTTGATCAACATATATCAAACTGTTAAAAGAGAATACCTGGCAAGTCCCGGTGCCACACCAATCCTTGGACTGGCTGCCAAACGTATGTACCGCTATGTACGTAAAGATCTTGGTGTGCCATTCTTTGACGATAAATACCTCAAAGCCGCGGAATGGGACGCTTTGGATGAGAAAAGTGATTCCAGGCTATTTCATTCAATGGGAGCCATGATTACAGCTGTGTATGAAGCCATGCGTTCCGGGGCGCTGTATGCTGTAGCAATGGATTGCCTGAAGGATATAATAATTTAGGGAGAAAGATTAAGTATTAACAATTCTTCTGGCTGACTACCATGTTCAGCATTTTTGTAAATTTCATTACCATTAATTCTGGTTATTCCTCCCATAGTTAGCAAGTATAAGCTTGGACCGGCAAACACAAAGCTGACTCGCGAATTGGACAGAGTGACTGAGAATTATCGGCGGAAACCTTGAATTAATCTGATCATGACTTTTATCCAGACTTTGGTTGTATAGGTTGCTGGGATTGATGACATAAGTGCGTGTTAAAATAAAACGTGCATTAATCCTAACCTTATTACGATATGCAGGTTCGACTTTCTTTTTGATTTTTTTTGCCGAGCTCATTGGAAGAATGTGCAACTCTACCATATCTAAATAATATTTGCAACTCTTTAAGAATCAGTATAATTAAGCCTTGAGAAATCTAGTACTATAGCTCAAATGGAAGCTAGTATTGTCCTTTAGAATATAACTACTTATATATCGACCAGTGTCACGGTACCGTGGTGACCGCACCACGTGACGTAAGGAGGGTGTTATATCTTAGCAGTAGTTACTTAGCTAAGAACCAGCTTTTCACACACTTCATAAAGTACTTTACGTACATTACGTGCTCATTCCTGCCCCGGTGTTACAACTAGAGAGGACCGTAAAGTAAATACTAGCCTGAAAATAGCCATTAGAGGGTATAAGGGTTTGATAGCAGAGTGATATAGTGCTTGTAGTAATAAAATAGCTCTAAATTTAATTACAGAAACTAATCTCTACCCTCTATAATATATAACTAAAGCTCGATATATATAGAAAGGCGATACAAAGCCTAGACGAATAAGAAACGTAGTATTACTAAGCAACCCTTATCCATGTTAACAAATAAGGAGGCTTGCTAATCACCTTACTAGCTATGTAATAAAACCATTGATCTATTGTCCCTAATATTGTGGGAATATTTTGGGGAAGAATAATGCTTCCTTCTTGTTTCTCTTTTTTTGCCTGAGGCGTCAATTGCCTTACCTTAGAATATACATAGTCCGGAACTAGACCGGAGTAAAAACAACAAATATTTATACTTACTTGGATTTATTTTTCTACTTATTTTAATATAACCGATTTAATATTATAATTGTTGTCTTATTTGAATGCGATAGGGACGCACTATACTAATAATATTTCCACTACAATATATAATATTTTTATCAGAATTATTTTAAATTAACTGACAATTAAAGCGATAATGGCTTGTATAAAAAGAAAAGAGTTAGACGCAAAAGTCAATATAAAAGCGATAGTTACCCAGGCTATCATATACAAACGGAGGTATTTATTTTACAAATTAAAGGCTTTATGGTGGATATTTATAGCAAAATATAGGTTCGTAGTATTTTTAATTATGTTTTACTGTTTGTTGCTGACAAAGCTCAAAACAAAGCCGAATCTGCATATTGTAGTAATGGGTATAACATTGTCAAAAGTGGGGCACTAGCGAGGTCGCGGTGCAGGGTATCTTAATTCTTCAAAAGGCTTGATATATCCTGTCTTTGCCATTTGAACCACTTCACATTATAAATCGAAATTCATTACTTGACGGAAATGGCATCTAGTAAGATTTTAGAGCTAGCTTCAACCATCCACATACATACCAAGATTATTCATGATCACCTTCTCTCTGAAAACCTGCCGTTCCCTTCATTTGAAATAGATTCTCCCGTTCGGCTCCAGCTTCCTCCGGAAATCATCAAATCTCAAAATGCTGTCTTGAGTGCATCTTATGACCTTACAGCTCTGATGGTGGGACCAATTGGCATTTTGACATTTGCAGCTGACGTATGTTTTGCCTACCATTGTTGTAGCTTGATCAAACTCCAAAGCTTACCATAACACCTGCGACTCTAGCACCACATTAATCAGGCCAGCCTCCATTTTATCAATCGCTTCAAAATAGCAGATTGTTTTACTAGCGAAGAAGAGGCAACGTTTGGAGAAATTTCAGACAGATGTGGCCTTCGAGAATCAGATACTCGCCGAATGCTACGACATGCAATGACGAGCCATATTTTTCAGGAACCACAGGAGGGAATTGTAGCACATACAGCGGCATCTAAAGTGCTTTCGGAGTTTCCATTGATGAGCCAATGGGTTGGCATGGTTTGTGAGGAAATGTGGCCCGCTGCCACCAAGCTCGTTGATGCGATGACTAGGTGGCCTAATTCGGAAGAGCCCAACGAAACCGTAAGTATCACAATATCTTTGTATTATAATTTTGACGCAAACTCAGGGCTTTAATATGGCCCATAACACAGATTTGCCAATTTATGAGGAGTTAGCAAAATACCCTCAACGTGCCCAGCGCTTCGGCGACGCGATGACTCTCTTTAACTCTGACCAGGGCTTTGAGCCAAGCTACTTGGTCGATAATTACGATTTTGCCAATATTCATACAGGCACAGTTGTAGATGTCGGCGGCTCTCATGGTAGTGTTAGCATTGAAATAGTGCAAAAACATCCAAATTTACATTGTGTGGTTCAGGATTTTGCTCCAGTCATCGAAGAAGGGAAGAGACAACTTCCAAGTAATTTAGCCAAACAGATAAGCTTTATGGAACACGACTTTTTTAATAAACAGCCTGTCAAAGGCGCTGATGTGTATTTCTTTAGATGGATTTTCCACAATTGGTCGGATAAATACGCTATTAAGATTTTAAGGAATTTAATTCCAGCGTTAAAAAAGGGGGCTAGAGTAATAATCAACGAGGTCTGTTTACCAAAACAGGGGGCCATTACAGCTCTGATGGAGAGGACTGGTCGGTGAGTTGCTACATATTTACGCACTGGAAATATCGGACTTACTAACTAACTAATATTCTCAGAGATTTTGATCTTGTAATGCAGGAATTGCAAAATGGAAAAGAGCGTGATGCTCAGGAATGGGCTGAATTATTTGAAGCCGCCCACAAGGAATTCTTCTTTGTCGGAGTCAAAGTTCCGACAGGCTCTAAGTTGGCAATTATAGAGGCTATATGGCATGGAGAAAATCTAAGTGAAAAATTGTAGGTTACGTTTGTGATGATCACAATAGAATAGAAATATAAACCGATGAATATAATATTCAAATATATACAGAAAATAATTCATATCCGTTATCTCTTCCTTCGAACTGTAGTCTCATAGACTTCAGAACTCCTGCGCTAACCAGATTGGGAGAATATTCGAGCGTATTTTATTTTGCCCTTAACTCTATCCCTTCTCTATAATACTAATATTTGATTCTCACACTTTATTAACGAATATATTTAAGCACCAAGGTACGAATAGACCGATGGCTCTAAGACTGTTAATTCCTGTAAATTAGAGCGTGAAATGACTACCTAGATAATGATGGCCACTAGTGGTCTATGCACCCTGATGATAATGGCCTTATGATATATTTGGCGAGTGGTTATCGCCTTAAGCGAGTGATGTTCACATTCCTTGCACTACCAATTTATTTGCACTAATCACTTCTTAACACCAGTATATTTATAGTACCAACCTATTATTTAGACTAATAGTTTTATAGTACCAGGTTTTAGGTATAACGAATTTCTTGTACTAATATCTTATAGTGCCAACGACCTCGTTGTAGCACTACGTCAGTAATAAGTGCGAAATGCACGTGAAGCACTTAATAGAGTGTGGAAAAAGCTGCCATTAAACTAAGTATCTGCTACTAAGTGATATCTCCCTCCTCACGTCACGTGGTACTGACGATACCGTGACACTTGTGGTACCTTTGGTTTCTTTATACTAGCATATTATCTGTAATAGTAGTTTAATAGTACTGACAGTTCCTTAATACCAATTGTTTTCAAGTTTAGTACGCCACAAGCATATTACAATCTTAAACATATTACCGAACTTAGGCGATTTATAATCTAAATAAAGCTAGACTTTTTTATTTCGGCTTTTTCTCTTTTAGCTATAGTTATAAAAAAAAAAAATTATATTTTATATAGTAATATATTCTTTATAAATTTAATAATAGTTAGCTATATATCTTTAGTTTTTATAAAAGATTATTTATTTATACTCTTTTTGTAAGGCTCCAAAGTTATAAGGCACAGAATTCTGATATATAATAATACGGCTCAAATCCAGAAGTAATTATTATATTTGGATAATGCTAGAAGGGCGCTTGCAGAGCGCCGGAGTATATAAACTAAGAAATAGAAGAAAATTATATAATATAGATTATCTTCTATAAATATTAGAATACGAATTCTAAGGCTTATATTATTCTGCCTATTGCTCCTCAAACCTAACATGTTTAGAATCACAATATGTTTTTTGCCTACTAGACTAAGAGCTAAATGCTAACTTTGGCTGGAAGCGTCTTAGGCAACAAAGCCTGGTTAATGTTGACGACAGAAAGAAAACTCATCAGAATCACTTTTGACGCTGTCTCCGGGTTATTTTCAATCGCTGCCTGAATAAAGCTTCCTGTTTTTTGTCAGAAATGGATGGCAATAATCTTTACATATTAAGAGTCAGGGAGCACGTGTTAATATATAGTGCTCTTTTCTTACTACTGACCTACAAGCGAGCTGACGAGGCTCTCAAAATACCAAGATTATGTCTAGCGAGTTATGCCAAGGCTGCTTATACTGTCCTTTAAAGCGCTTATCTTCGGCTTAGTCTATAGCAGCGACTACCTGTGCCTGAGACAGGTATAGGAACGTTGGTGAGGTTCAGCAATCTCACAGGTAATCCAGTGAACTTAGTGCTAGGATTGTATCATTTGTATATTTGGTCTCTAGACAACAGATTGTCTATTATAGTAATCGGTCATATTAATAATATCTGCCATATAAAACATATGACAAAAGGTGCCACTGATACGTGGGTTAAAATAGCGTGATAAGCTGCAAGGTTTGTAATGTCTAAAATCTTACCCCCGGACAAAGGAGTCAAAGTCAGCCCATCTCTTCCAACAAATACAATATACACCATGAACTTCAGTCCAACAGCTGCTACTAGACACCCATGTACCTCATGTCAGCGGCGCAAAGTTAAATGTGACAGATTATTGCCATGTACAGGGTGTCTCACCCACGGGCAAGAATGTCAACAGCCAGTTGCTCAACGCGCACCACGGAGAGCGCGTCGTACTCGCGATGACACCGTTCACCAACGCATGCGCCAGCTAGAGATGTCCTTGGAGGAAATTCGGGATACTGTAGTGCGCAACGAGACGAACCCGGTAGCAGCCGGTACCATAGTAGTTGATGGGTCTCTACCAGAAGACTCAGCGGGGAAATTGATTCTGGAAGATGGGAAAAGTCGATATGTGTCTGGTAGCTCTTGGGAAAATCTCACAAATGAGGTATATATCTAGCTTTGCGATCCTTTTTAAACCACCATACTGACGCTCCACAGTTCAGGGATTTGAAGATCCTCCTCGAGAACAATGAACACGAAGAAGAAGAAGAAGAAGACGAGACTCCAGAAATCAACTCTGAACTGTCTTTTCCTAATTCCTTATTCTCTTATACAGGTTCTAAGAATCACGTATTCCCCGCATATACCGACAAGCTCGGGTTGTTATGGGAAATATACGCTCGAAATGTGGATCGGGTTATGAAAATCTTCCATATTCCCTCCATGAACAATGTTGTTCAGCAAGCAATCTCAAACTCTGGTGATAATGCTATCGAAATTGATTGCTTAATAGCTGCGATCAAATTTGCGGCAGTTACCAGCTTGACAGATGAAGAATGTCTGTTGTCGTTTTCTGCCCCCAGATTATCTCTCCTCAAAACTTTTCGTAAAGAGGTACAATCTATGCTGGATACGTGCAACTTTCTCGGTTCTCATGACTTAACAACACTTCAGTCTTATGTCATATTCCTTGTAAGTCCATTCGTAAAGATTGATATCACGTGTATCATGAGCTAATGACATACAGGTGTGCAATCGTCGTCATGTACAGTCCCGTAATATGTGGATATCCACTGGTATTGCACTTCGCTTGGCACAATCGCTTGGGTTACACCGGGATGGTATAGTTATGAAGCTCCCAGTTCTTGTAACAGAGATCAGGTACCTCACCGCAAATCTTGAGACTTAGAAGCTTATACATTAGACTAATGCTAAAATATCTAGGCGTAGATTGTGGTGGCAAATTCGTATGCTTGATGTTGCTTCTGCAGAAGACTGTGGCTTTCTTCCTACCCACATCTATGGGGATGACACTCGTATTCCTCTTAATATCAATGATGAAGACATTCCCGCTGCAAACATGTTGACATCTCCTCCAGAGCGAGATGAGTTTACCGAAATGACATTCTCTTTGATTAGAGTAAGTTGTTGCATCCAACACCGAAGCAGCAAGATGATAATAATGGCCAGTTCGAAATATGCCAAGACCTGCACGGCTTTCAAAATGAGAATGGCAAATCTTCCATGGGCATTTTCACAGGTGAGCAGGGTCAAATTGATGACCGTGTTAGAGCTCTCGACGACTGTAGACTGCGGATTGAAACGCGGTACTTCCGACATTGCTCACAATCCGACCCAATACAACGGCATGCTTTGCAGATTGGCGATATTATGCTATCCAAATTATCTTTGATAGCCCGATATCCACTATTCCAAGCCAGCCGTAGTTCTAGCTATGTTTCGGACAACGTAAAAAGGAGCCTGTTCAATATGAGCTGCGAAATCGTGGAATCATCGCACAAATTAATAACGAGCCCGGAAACTTCGCCTCTGAGCTGGCTGCTCCAGACATATGTTCATTGGCATCCTGTGGCGTTCCTCTTACATTATATTTGCACGAATCCGGGGGCGAGCGACCTGTATCGAGCTTGGAAAGTCTCTAATCTTGCCATAGAAGACCCACATGGTCTCAGTTTGGCAGCAAACCGGTCGATATGGACTCCTCTGCAGTCTCTCTTTGCAAAAGCAAGTATGGTCATAACCACCAGCAACAACCATGCTCATCAACAGGAGTCTTCGTTCGCAAGGTTCGAGGACTATGGAGTTTCTGCATCCTTTGACAACTCACTAATTTATAGCGATGGGTATTTACCTATTCCTACGCCAGGTCTTTTTGAGCTTCGGCCTTTCACAACTATAGATGACTTTATGATGGAACCGGTTGATATCATCAACAATTTTGATTCATGGTGGGGCGATGAAGCACTTAGTCCATATAATGAACGTATTGGTAACGATTCTTCAATTTAGAGACAGTATAGTATATATATAATTATCGCGACACGTACCGCATCAAACCCATCATTCTGTCTGTTAACCTAAAGCGCTCATGCTCGATTTGGCCTCTGGAAGACCTCCATTGCGTTTCGGAAGGCCAATTTTTCTCTCATCTCGACACTAAGTGGATACTCATCTAAGAGCTGGTTGAAAGCAAGTACTGCCCCATCAGGTGCGTATGGGGTGTCGCTACCAAAGAGAATCCTCTCGATGGGGAAGTTCTTCAACAGAGTATCCAATATCTCGGGGCTTGACGACAACGCCAAGTCAACGTAAAAAGACTTTGCGTCCTCCACAATCTGCTCTGCAGTCATTCTGTGGCCAAAGTTATCTGGCAGACGCGATATAAGCTGAGCTGCTCTTGAGAGGAGAAACGGAAGTGTGCCACCAGCGTGAGAGAGGATGATCTTGCAGTCGGGGAAGGCGCGCTTTGTACCGCTGAGAATCAAGTCGAAGGCAGTCTTGGTCGACTCGTGGGGATAGTCCAGTACAGGTTGTGGTAGTAGGCGATTGACGAGATTGGTGTCTACGGGGTGTGTTGGGTGAATAAACACCACCGCCTTTCTCTTGTTGAGCTCCTCCCAGATTGGTTTGAACAGCTCATGACCGAGGTAGTAGTTTGAATCACCATACCGTGTGAATAATACTACACCATCTGCGTGTAAGACATCCAGAGCATAGGTAATTTCCGTGATAGCTGCGCTGGTGTTCAAGAGCGAGGGAGTGGATGCGAAGAAACCAAAGTGAGTTGGGTTTTCGTCACGGACTTTGGCAGCGTAGGTGTTGACATCGCGAGCGAACTTATGCTGTTTGGCTTCGGACACAATCTCTACCCCAGGTGCGGTCAGGGACAATATAGCAGTGTCGATATTGACCTTTTGCATTATTTGCTTTGCTGATGCTACACTCCATACGGGAGTGTGCCAGCCAGAGGGGTCTCCACCGGCGTCTTCAACAGCTAGTGACTACATTAGTATGATTCTGTAAATCGAAGGTATAATAGCTACCCTGCGCATAGAATGGTGGAACTATGTGATTGTGTACATCGACTTTATTAGTGATTTGTAAAGACATTGTCAAGTGATTAGGAAGTAATATAGCAGCAATGCCAATGCTTATATAAACATTCGAGATGGTCTTCCTTGAATTCGAATTTGGAGACTAAAAGAGCATGAGGAACAAAAAAATACGAGAGCAGATGTTTATTTATACTTATTTTCTTGCTGCCACCGTCGCCGAAGGTCATCCTCTCATGGTCACGTGCCCGTTCGCCATGATTCGGCGAATCCTGCATGTGGCAACATCGTGTTCAAGCAACAACTAGAGTCAAGAAAGGAGAAGCACTACAATTCTTATTCATATGTTGGAATAATCAAGCACGTCATTGCTAGTTCTCTCTACATTGCAGCTCTGAAAAGTATGTGTAAAGTAGTAAAGAGTTTAAGTTGACAGAAATCCACCCAACAACCATCCATAGGTTGAACTTTGAGCCACAACTTTACCAGAAGTCTTTTTGTTCAACTTGGAGAGTTTCTGTAGTGTACTAAGGAAACTTTGGCGGAAAAGAGTACCACCAAAGATTCTTTAAAACATCTCAGCTACATACATCAACTTTTTTGACAAATAAACCTTACTTAGCAGTGCCTCAAGATTCAAATTGAATTAAAAGAGAGATAGAAAGAACTTTGAGAACAATCTGCTACTTACACCTAGAAAGCGTCCTAAAAAGATCATTCTTATTCCTCTTAGCCATTTCTGTCATTCGTCCCGGGAGTTGGAACACTGCCAGGATGTGAAGAGCCGGGTCCTTGATCTGCAGCTTCTTACTCTGCAAGGAACGCTCGGGAATTTAGAGCGTGCAACCAGGCATTGGCACCCAATATCAGCTAAGTAACCTATCGTTAGTTATCGGCGATCATACTATGATCGGGTTAATTCTATAGGGTGAAAATAAGGTGTGGTCCGAACTTCAGAATAGCATAGTTATGCTATTCTGAAGTTCGGACCCTAATCCTAAACAACTCTAATTCTACTACTACGGCCATAAATAGGTTCGTATTCTTCTATAGGCTCACCAACAGCAATACTGACCTCTGTTGGGGAAGTTCGTATTATAACCGTTACAAATTACACCTTCTTATTATCCCCTCGTCCGGCAGCAGATAACTAGCGTGTGTAAGGGTAGCTCGCTTAGACAGTACAGCATAAAATTATGTACTTTTGCATATAAATTTATTAGTAATCGACTGTACAGCTATGAAATCGCGTTTCATACTACCGCGTATTGTCATCAATTCAAGAAAAATGGCCGCATTACCACCTTCAAAAGCTTTCTTACTAGAGGAAATCCTTCTTAAACTTGGGCCTATTTCAGACGTTTTATACAATCCTTTTCAACCTGAAGCTAAACAAGAAGCAAAAGCTTTATTACCCACTTCTTTTCCACTAATAAATCTACATCCTTTTGACTATTTTAGTCTCTTCTTTACATACGATTCATTTCAGACGATTACAACTAATACCAACAAATATGCGAATATACAACGATTATATAAGGGGGAGGAGAATATGTGTGAATGGATGCCATTGTTAGTTGAGGAGCTCTATGTCTTTATTGGTACGATTATATATATGGGAATATATGAAGAGCCTCAAAATGAGATGTATTGGAATACAGACTTTAATAAAGGTCCCTTACACTCAATTACAAATTATATATCACTTAGACGATTTGAGCAAATCAAGAGATATTGTCATATATCATGCTCTGAAAGTGATTCTAATTTATAATATTATCTATCTTCAAATAAGATTTGGTGGTATAAATTAGAGCCTTTAGCGTCAGCTATTCAAACCTCCTCTCAGAAATACTATTCCCCTTCTTCTGAAGTTAGTATTGATGAATTAATAGTACGCTTTTTTGGCCGGTTAGTATTCCTGTCTCTAAATTTACTAATTACTTTACTAATTTCTATAGATCTGTATACACTTACAAAATGCCAAATAAACCAATTAAACAAGGATATAAAATATATGGTGAGTTTCTCCTTTTCTGCCCTAGCACGAGAACGTAACTGGTCTGTTTCTTCATCTAGTCGTTTGTAGGCGCTCGCTTGACGAGCGATGTCTGCTTGGAGACGCTCGTTCTTGTGGTTCAAAGCACTGTTCTCTCTCTTGAGCCTCTCTATGTCGGTATCTTTCAGGCCAATTGTGTTGAGTGCCGCATTGTACTTCTTCGCAAGCTCTTCGTATTTCTGAGCACATAATCATTAGTACATCTCACTTCGTTCGATAATTCAGTGTTCCATGTGCAACATACTGCTTCACGGCTTCTGATGAGATGTGCAGCGTGATCGATGAAGACTGATGCCCATTCAAGATTCACGATAGAACTCGTCTGCAGCGGCAGTGGCCCGAGAGGCTTCCGAAGTGCCGGGTGGGCAATCGGTGAATAGCAGTCATATGTGAGCCTGACTGCTGATGTGTTTCTGTTCTTGGGTTATCAGGTTGAAAACTAGTGAGATGAAGATACAATTGATGAATGAACGTACTTATCACTGGCTACCGAGGCCATTTTTATTGCTGGATACTAGTAAAGGATGTTATGCTGGCAGAAAGTTGTAGGGATAGTTGGTCAGTAACGAAACATTTCTATGATCAGAATTTAATGGCCCATCAGAACCCAGATCTAGGGCTCAGTTTAATAGTAAATCAGAGATACGTAACACATTGGGGTTTATCCACACTCTTTCTCATTTTCCTGCCCTTCTCTTCATCTCCCACCTTGCTAGCACCAGGAAATCCGCAGTGCAGCTTCATTAAATCAGCTGCCTGGAAATCAGCCACTTCATTACTTTGTAAGATGCTGCAATCGTACCACGAATAGCGGATAGTCCGAAAGTCGTATTCTGACGTCTAGTATGGCATCTTCAGTCTGTAAAACCTCACGTCAATTTTCCCCAGAAAGTATGAGTCTCCACATATCTCCCGTTGCGAGATGGCGCTAGCTAGAATGGACCATGACATTGCGGGGTTGGTCTTGGTGTTGTCTCAGAGTTAAACTAGCATCGACAAATACAGAATAGAGCTTCGAGAATAAATGAAGATAACCCAACGGATTTCACACCAATGATCTTGTAACGAGATGACCTGGTGAAAACATGCAGCATGATCTGCACTTAACAATTCTTTCTTGGGACGGTTCAGCCCGCCTCAGATTCTCGGTGCACAGATGGCTGAGTTTCTGGCTTCCCTATTAAGAATTTAGCCAACAACACATACTTCACTTAATAGAAATTTGTTGATGCTGTGTAAGGTCGGAAGGGCCGAAAAGACTAATACTGTCAATGACAAGACCAATGTTGTCAACCGGAGACCTGCGACAGTGGTGTGAGGGTTGTTGGTTGCAACCATCAACTGCGCTGCCAAATTTCAGCTGTCGTTACTTGCGTGCTGGTGTAACACAAACTCTGACTTCCAAAACTCATATCCTTCGGGATCAAACCAGTAAAATCGCGGGCTTTACGACGCGAATTTGAGAATCTGAATGCATCGGTCTTTACCGGATGTTAAAGGATGTGGATCTCAATAATAGGGATGGGGGGGTTTTGTGCCACATCGCGACTATATATGATTGCTTCAGAACTGCCCTCGTTCCAATTGCTATGACTGTTCAGCCGTCTATAACGGAATCATTGTATTGAACTTTAAACTCAATCTTCGCTTTTGTTTCCCAAAATTATTCAACCACTATGGAGAATTCAAGTACTCAAATCTACGAGCCAACCTCGAAGAACGACAAGGTTGACAGCCTCGAGGTCTCTGTTACAGAGATCGAGCCTGAAAAGTCAACACCAGAATTCGACAGACTTACCATGCACAGTCCCAATCCCCATGTTTGGCCACCACCTACAATTGTCAAACACTCACACGCTCACTATGAGCCTTTGCCATTAGCAAAGTTATCCGGAGATGTCGCTACCTACCCTGATATTACTAAACGGCATAATCTCCCACGTGCGAGTAGTCCAACAGGATCTGTGCGAAGCTCATTTGGTTCCAGCCGCCATGTAAGTCGCGCTTTGCGCTGGAGCAATGGCTTCTCGCAATCACGTTCGTATCGCACGAAGTTCTCAAAAGAGCTTACAGCACAAGCTGAAAGCGAGTTTTTTGCACTCATGGAGCTCATGTCCGGTATCACCAGACGAAGCTCTTCTTTGAAAGATGTCTGGACCAAAATCATCTCGGAGCGGGAGTCTTACGTCTCAAGGATGGATCAGATGTACGAGCAATTCGAGGAGTATTCTGACACAATTGAGCGTAAAGAGAAAGAGCTGCAGCACCATCATCACGACCATGAGAATCGGAAGAAGGAAGTCAGCAAACTTAGCTTTGAGCTCACAGCCGCAACAGCCACAGCCCTCGAATGCAAGAAGAAACTTGCTGAACGCGATAACGAATTAGGTGTTGCGCGTCGTGAAATTTCCGAGTTCAGAGACCATTTCAAGGACCTCAAGGAAGAAAATGAGGTCACGAAAACAAAGCTGGAGGAGACACAGCTTAGACTGGTGGCCTGTGATGAAGACCGTCGCAAAGCGGAAGAAGACGCAAAGAAACACCACGTCGAACTTCGCAGCTTGAGACAGCAATTTGTCGAGTTGCAGAACAGCCACACCGAGGTTACCAGAAAATATGAATCCACACACAAGGAACTGATAAGCTTGAAGCAATCCAACACCACGCTGAAAAAAGAAAAACACGAGTGGATGCACGACAAGGGCGAGTTGGAAGAAAGCTTGAGAAAAGGCAACCATCGTAACGATGAACTCAGGCGTAAAGTGACAGAAATTACAGACTTAAATGAAAGGAAGGAGCGCGAGGTGCATAAACTTCAAGAGACCGTATCCAGGACGAAATACGAGAGCGAAGAAGTGAACCAGAAAATCAAAGATTTGAGGCGTCAGCTTGAAGAGGAGCATAACAGATGGGAGGACGCCGAGGACCAGTGCGGAAAATGGAAGTTGAAATGGGAGCACTCCGACCGGGAGATTGTCTCTATCCGTGACGAATTTCGACTCATCCAACTTGAGCAAACCGAGCTGCGTGAGACCATCAAAAAGAAGACTGAAGAGCTACGACTAGCAATCAGCGAGAAAGATCGCATGGAAGAACGCTATCACGACGCATGTAAGAAGACCGAGGAAATCCACCGCCAAGTACTTGTCTTGCAAGAATCCATGCGTCGTACCGAATCAACGCTCAAGGAGAAGACTGAATTAGTAAGCAATCTCCACGAACGTATCAAGCGTATTGAAGACGAGCGCGACGAGGCACGTAAGAAGTGTCGTGATTTTACCATCGAGCTCTCCGAACTGCAAGCAAGTATCATCTCTCTCAAGCTCGAGATTGAAACCGTGACAGAGGACAGGGAGAATATCCGGGAGAAACTTCGTCTATGCGAAGCCAAATTCGAGGAGGTTTGTGAGACGATCACGGAATATGAAGAAGGAAACAGCGGATCTGAGTATGAGATCACTACTCTTCGTGCTATGCTTCGCGAAGTGCGAGAGCAGAAGGAACAGGCTATCAGTATGCGGAACTCAGCAGATAAAGAGCGAGATGATGCAATTGTAAAGTATGAGGAGAAGTGTAGGGAGATTGAGAAGTTAGAAGAGAGTTTCTCGCAGCAATCCCACACTTACTCAAGGAGTGGAGGGCGAACTATCACTCGACACTATATTAACGGAAGTCGCAGTGTCAGTGCGTTACAGGAGCAAGAGCAAGAAGAATTGCAGGATTCTTAATAATGGTGATGAAATTCATTCATCTCCGCAGGTCAACTTCTGAAGCTTGTTTGGTATTGTGATATGGGACAAAATGCGTTTATTCATTTGGGATTTTGTATTTACTGTGATCAAATTGAACACTGTGTTTCTTTCTTTCATAGGTATCTGTTGATGAAGTTTATCTGCTTTCCACATTGATAAATAAATTCATGATTGACCATCGAAGTTTGGTTTTTACGTAGCACTACGCGAGGTCTGGTAACTGATACGAGGATCTCCGCAGCTTCCACTGTCATTTCCATTTTTCTCGGTCTGCAACTCACGAAGGATATCGAACCAAAAACTCACATATCCAAAACCCCTCCCCGCATGATGCAACCTGGCTCCCATCTGAAATTTTGCATAGCTCAAATCATCGAGATCGTCCATATCACATATAGCCATGCACATCCTACGCCTAAAACCCCACCACTACACAGGGGCCTGATCCCTCTCGTGATACCGTGGATGTGCGAGCTTAGATTATAATGCCCGAATTATTGGCAGAATTACGATTTAAGGAGATAGCTAAACCCCGAATAGCCCGAACCTACACAACCAATAGAGGTAAATGCCTGCCATCCCCCATCAGCGAGGCTTATTTGTATCACCTTACACACACTGCCAGCAACTTAGCAAATATTCGCCTCCAATATAGCACTGGTTGTAAATCTGTGTTCTAAAATTATGATTCGTAAATTTATTCATTTTGGTTTGGTAACTAGTGCAGCGAGATGAGTTAGCTCGTTGAGATGTGACCTTAGGTTAAGCAAAGACCAAGACTAAGGCTTGATTTCCCCTACTAAAGCATACTAGGGTTAACAGATCAGCCATCTGCCTGATAGGTATCAAGAGTAGATGATTTGTACAAATATATAGAGCTCAGTGGACTTTATAACTAATTCGCAAGATAATAGCAGCAGCTTAATAATTAGATATAAGTAACTATAATGCATATATTTTGAGGCTCTTGCTTACTAGATTTGGAGCATACAAATATGGGGTTCGATCACAACCCCTACGGCGGGTCATGATAGCCACCCGCTAGAAGTAAATACCAAGAATTTCTCGCTGGTTAAATTTGGGAAGGTGCAGAGTGGTTTTGAATAGTTTATTATGGGATCGTTTTGTTAGTCTGAATTTTGCCACCTTGAAATCCAGGATGGAGATATCTGTACCTATCGATAGCATTTCTACTTTATTATTTAATTCGTTATTCTAGTATGTTACAATAATTTGCTCTGCATATATTTACTTACTTGATGTTTTAGAATACCAGTCACACTCTACACTCTGAATATAGTCAGTTTTTTGCATTTCAGCTTGGCAACGTGCTGAGTCAGCGAATGTCCAGCCTCTCCTCTTCTTCACTCTCCTCTCCGTTCTATTTTGCACAACTAACGATGCTGAGATCGCGTTCTTGTGCACCGAGCCCACCGCTACTTATACCAGACACCCACCACAGTGGCTTCAGCTGCGTTGCGCCGTCAACCTTCACGCGATTTCCTACGTGCTGCCTGTCATGGGCAACCTCCTACCAAGCCACTGACCAATGCTTCCAATGGTGTCATGCATACGATGACTGGTACCGCTATAGCCCATCCACCTGGCCTTTGGGTGGCTTCGATGTTGGGAACTTGACCTCGAGCAATGCGACAGAGCGCCTCCGGCTGTCGTTCAAAGCCTGCCTCGCTGCCGGCGGGCAATCTGTACCAGACGAGGCCATATCCTGTCAGGCCAATACACAAGATACCGTGCCGCCAGATTACAACTTCTTTGGTCCAGACAATATCACCTGCGACCTCGTGCACCCATCTGTCGTTGTGGGTTTGCAGCCAGGTGCTCGCCCCAAGTGCGCGATCAGGACAACGGGCACGCCGAGCAGGGGTGCGGATGGAAATAATACAGCGGCATTTGATCATTGCTGTGGCTGGGCACCGCGCAGGTGGGATACAGAGCACTGCTATGTTTACTGCGAGTTGCCGCGCGGCAACGCATATCGTGGCGATGGTAACCTGACAGCCGATGAGTCGCTCGGCAGTTTTAAGAAATGTCTGATCAACAATGGAGGTGGAGATGTCGCTCTGGATGGGATATATTGCTCTGGAAACGGAACCATGATAGACATCAAGGCATACAATGTTACTACGACGGCATACCTCGATGAGAGTGCCAATGAAACGCCGAAGCTGAGCTGGGCGGCGTTAGGCGTTGTTACAGCGCTGATCTTTGTAGGAACTATTCCTGCATGAACCCGTTGTATTTATAACGCTCATTGAAATATGGCCAATGATCTCACAGAGGAGGAATGTTGCTGCCATTGTAACGGCGTTCCAGTACCTTTTTGTCTGTCTCACTTTTCTCCAGCCTCCACAGCACTAAAAGTCAAGAATTCAACTCTACATCTAACTTATGGTTTCCAACGCTTCAAGCTTAAGAGCGAAAAGTCGCGTCAGTTGTCACAATCTGGACTCGAGGTCGCGAAGGACATCGGGGCCCGTGTTCTGTCGTGTAATAAAAGACTTGGCCATGAAACTGGCTGGAGGCGAAAGTTCACGTGAAAGGTCTGGAACTGTAATGATGTGGAGAGAGAGGTAAGTGCAGAGTGTTTTACGACTAGCTGGAGCTGACCCGAGCATGATAGAGGATCTCGATCCTAGACTCGAAGATCCTCTAGGTATGCATGTGACCACCATTACACAAATGCAAGACGAGGATACTTCTTCCTGTGTCTAATCCCAATGCCATTGGTTTCTCCCACGTCATATTATTTGCATATTATTTGAAATTTATTTTCTTCTTCTTCTTCTAAGTGCTCTAAGCTGAAGATGCTCTCACTCCGACGTCAAACCTCGACCAAATACCCTGCCTTTGCATCTGCGCAGCCAAATTCCTTTTTGACGAGCATTGATGAGTTCAAGATATTACAGTAACACATAAAAAATAGCAGTGTTTACAAGTCAATTCAAAAAAAGGAGTATATGTGAACAATTGAATCAGGTGATCAGTACCCAGACTACATTTTGTACCAGTTATTTGTCCATCTTATAACGTATCTAGATTTTGGGTGGTGTTCAGAACCAGGATTTTGGCCATATCAGCCATTGTGATGCCTCCTTGGAATATGGCTTGACTGGTCCCGTGAAGTAACTATAAAATATAGGAGGTACATACTGGCGAGAATAACATGCGTTCTTGGTGTCAATTGTGTAATAATGTTGATTAATGTGAAGTTTCAAGAGATCAAACGTGATGTTATTAATATTACTATGCGATGAAAGGTGGCAGTCAGATAAGACGAGTAGATTTCAGCATAGTTCAGACTATAATGCGAAGAATGTAAGCTCAATACTTTACACACTCATCTTCTTTATCTACCATAAGTTAATATCTAGCCAGACTTTCCATGATTTTAAAAATATAGGGAGATTTTGTGAGGGACGAGGTTTGGGAATTATATCTAGCATTGAGATGGTAAATATGTTCATATTTCAGCTGATATTTTGGTATTCACAGAACTTGAGCTCATCTCAGCTTATAACAATTGATTGGCAATAATTTGGTAATGCTGAGGGCTTTGGAGAGTGAGCTTTGTTGGGGTTGTTTAAAGCTACTGCTTTCACACGCTCTATTCACCCTCCTCTCACGTTCTGCTTATTGTGGCCTCAGGCACCCACATACCCAGTAATTAGCTATACCTAGAACCTCTCCCTACGGAGAGCTTCCTTCTCTAGACTTATCAAACCAAGAACCTTTAACACATGTTTTCACTAAGGAACCTCTACTTTTACTATATCGTGAGTACCGGTCCTTGAAACTGCTTCATATCAATCTCTGCCCCACTAACTAGTGAAAAGTTCTGATGTATATGAGATTAATTCCTATTATACTATACGTTTTAACTTCATCCGATGCCCTACAAGCAAATGACATTGTTGTTGTTGATTAATGGAAACTCTAAGACAGTAAAAATACTAGGTTGAATTGTTTACCTTGACAGCCTGTTAACGTATGAGTTGACACAAGATAGAATCAGGTTTAGTACATGGCCCACTATGGTTCAAGATAAAAGAGTAGAGAGAAGGAAAAAGACCATGTTGCTGAAGCAAAAATCCCATCAAAATATTAATACTGAGCGCTGTATCACTCTACTATTCATGACCTTTCTAACTCTTTAAAACATGCGCATGTATGAAATTATAAGCTTTTTAAGCAGCGATGCATTTCAAGCAAGTAATCTGAGGCCAGTAATATTTTTCGCAATAATCGCTGCACGTAGAGAGATCATATGGGCCACCATTCATAACCAAAAATTCAATAGAGGAGGTAGAAACATTAGGTAAGAAAGATTTACGATTTAATTTGTTTGATAAATGTATGAATGTTCATATCATGGACAAAATTTCAAGCAGATAAGAAAGAAGCTTTATCACAAGTGACTCTTGACCAGAACCCCTTTTGACCCTTGGTGAACACGATCATCTTAGCGGGCGCTAAGGACCCTATAAAAGTCGCGTTTCAGCCTGTATGTAGATTGACTCTCAATACGTAGCACCACTATATATAATCATATATATACTAGTTGTATTGTAGAATAATCGATATTATATTATTAACTATATAGAAATATTAATAATATCTCCAATTAGAGATTTACAGTAATTATATAATTATATTATATAACCGGAAATAAATATATATAGTGAAAATATATCAATACTGAAACTACTTTAAGAAGTGGCCGAAAAACGCTTTAATTTACAAAAAGTCAATAAACTTATTGCTCTAAAATGAAATCCTAATCCGGTTTAGCTTCGGATTAACTATTTTTCTGATAATATATAAAAATATAATCTTTTATATATTTTATATTTTCAATTCTCAAATTCTATTATTATCTATATCTGATGTTTTATACTCTATTCAGCCTATAAATTTCAATTCGATTATATTTATATTGATAAGCTTACTAAAAGCCGTAAAGGCCTTGCTTTTAGTTATTATATCGGCAGGATTGCTGTTTTTATTAATTTACTTAACTTTTATAATTTTATAATACTTATATAATTGACAAAGGCAAAATATATTAATTATTAATCTCTTTTTCTATATTATATTTAACTTGACTAAATATTTATAAAGCGATTTTAAGTCAGTATAAAAAACTAGAGAAATATCGATTTATAGAATTTTGTTAATTATAGCTTTTAATAAAGCTTTGATATTAAATCTGTTAGTTATTTTATATAATTCGAAAGTTAATATATTTTGTATAATATATTTATATTTTACAAAAAATTAATAAATAATATTTGCTCGATTTTTGCTATTAGTTAATATTATTATATAGCCGATCTGAGATAAGAGATCTTTATTGTTTGCAAATAAGAAGTCTGTAAATATAATAAGTTTTAAAATAGTAAAGTACTAGCTCAGCGGGAGAAGAGGAATCATTGATTAATTAGAAGAGCTTTACAGAAGCTCTTTCAAAGCTCTACTAAGGTGCTAGATTAGACTAACTATATTTGGACTGAAGCTCCGCTTTAGTCCAACTACACGAGCTCTATATTGTAAAGTCAGGGGCTCGGTAAGCCAGCCAATTCCGTTTCCTAACTTAACAATAAGCTTTAAATTTTTGTAATTTAGTTTGACAAATTATAATCTGCAATTCGGATTTTCTTTTTGTTACTGTAATTATTTATTAAGAGTTTTGATATTATTATTGTCAGAATTAGTTATCTAGACAGTATATAACAGATCGAAGAAAGCTTGAGGTTAACAAATAGACGCAATATAAGCTTTATATATATATTAAGCAATATATTAATTATATAGTCTTTTCAAAATAAGCAGATCAAAAATATATAATAGAAGCCAAACAGAAAGGCAGTTTTTATATTATATTGCAAATATCTAAAAAAGTATATAGTATTATATTTT
>Ga0247810_10000636_pt1 | contig 32471 bp, 26 predicted proteins | sample UWRJL119311C1_FD_179918 | JGI IMG/M metagenome (GOLD analysis project Ga0247810, IMG submission 179918) | Plant litter microbial communities from Arlington Agricultural Research Station in Wisconsin, United States - UWRJ-L119-311C-1 | ecosystem: Environmental > Terrestrial > Plant litter >... | reverse complement strand
CAACGGATGTCGTCCCGCAGCCGAACGACACGGTCACGATCGACGACGCCGGCGTCTCGATCACGCTGCCCCCGGTCTCGTGGAGCATCGTCCGGTTCGCGACGACGGCATGAGCACCGCGCCGCGGGTCCGGTTGGCCGACGTGGCGGCCCGGGTCGGCGTGAGCATCAAGACGGTGTCGAATGTCGTGAACGACACCGGCTGGGTGGGGCCGACGGTGCGGGCGGAGGTCCTGGCGGCGATCGACGAGCTCGGCTACCGCCCCAATCTCGCGGCCCGCCAGTTGCGGACCGGCTCGAGCGGGCTGATCGGCCTGTGCGTTCCCAACCTGGGCGAGCCCTACTTCGCCGAGTTCGCCTCCGTATTCGTGGCGGCCGCCGAGCGCCGCGGTCTCACCGTCCTCATCACGCAGAGCGCCGGCTCGCGCGCGGCGGAGCTGGCCATCCTCGAGGGCGAGAACCTGCCCGCCCTGGACGGCCTGGTCATCAGCCCGCTGGCCCTCACCCCGGCCGACATGGAGGGCCGCCGCAGCACCGTCCCGCTCCTCCTCATCGGGGAGCACGGCGAGACCCTCGCCTCGGACACGGTCGCGCACCTCGGGCCGGACAACGCCGCCGCCGCGGAGGCGGCGACGCGGTTCCTGCTCGAGGACGGGCGGCGTCGCATCGTCGCGCTGGGAGTGGAGGAGGCGCGCACGGGCGCGGCCCGTTTCGCCGGCTACCGTCGAGCGCTCGAGACCGCCGGTCTCCCTCTCGACGCCGAGCTCGTGGTGCCGGTGGAGCGGTACGACCGGGCAGCGGGGTCCCGGGCGGTCGGGCGCCTGCTCGAGGAGGGCATCGGGTTCGACGGGCTCTTCTGCTTCAACGACTCCCTCGCCTTCGGGGCGCTCTACGCCCTGGGCGCCGCCGGCATCCGCGTCCCGGAGGACGTGCGGGTCGTGGGCTACGACGACGTCGAGGAGGGGCGCTTCACGATCCCTCCGTTGCCCACCATCGACCCCGGTGTCGCCGCCGCATCGGACCGGATCCTCGACCTCCTGCTCGGCCCGCGCTCCGAGCTGCACGGCCACGCCGAGACCGCATTCGCGCTCATCGTGCGCTGATCCCTAGGCTGAACGGATGTCCCTCGAGCTCCCCATCCTGACCTGGACGCATGACCCCGGCCTCGCCGAGGTCACTGCCGACTCCCTGACACTGACCTCGCTCGGCGGCGTCGACTGGTCGAACGACTCCCTCGGTTCGGGCGGTCAGCTCGACGCGACGAGCTTCGGCTTCGTCGTCGAGCCGGGCGACCTCCGCCTGTCGGCGCGCGTCTCCGTGACGAGCGAGCGCAGCACCTTCGACGCCGGGGCCCTCACTCTCTGGGCGGACGAGAACCACTGGGCGAAGATCTGCTTCGAGAGCTCGCCGCAGGGCGAGACCATGGTCGTCAGCGTCGTGACGAACGACTTCTCGGACGACGTGAACTCCTTCCTCGTCGACGACACCGTCTACCTCCGCGTGTCCCGGGTCGGGCCGGCCTGGGCGTTCCACGCCTCGCCGGACGGCGTCGAGTGGCGCTTCGTGCGCCTCTTCCGCCTGGCCACGGACGCCCCCGTCCACCTCGGCTTCATGTCGCAGGCTCCGCTCGGCGGGCCGTGCGTTGCCGTCTTCGACGAGATCGACTACCGCCGGGACGCACCGACGGATCTGCGCTCAGGGGAGTAACCGGGGGAGGAGCTCAGCGCAACGCACGGAGCTGGCGCTGCAGCACCGCCCAGGCCTCGTCGAGCGCCCGTGACCGGTCGGTCGAGCCCGCGATCCAGAGAGCACCCTCGTTCATCGCGCCGTTGAGCAACGCCGCCGCCGCCGAGGTCGGCACCGACAGCAGGCCCGCCTCGGCGAGCTCGGCCAGCACGTCGTCGAGCAGGGCGCCGGAGTTCGCCGCGTCCTGCGCGCGCCACTCCTCCCACCCGAGGACGGCGGGCCCGTCGATGAGGAGCGCCCGTCGCACGGTCGCATCAGTGCTCGCCTCCATGAAAGCGCGGCAACCGCGTTCGAGCGACTCCCACGGGTCGGTCACCTCAACGGTGGCCGCCTCGACCTGCTCGGCGACGTGTGCCTGAGCGCGCTCGACGACGGCCCGGAAGAGCCCGGCCTTGCTGCCGTAGTGGTGATAGACGGCGCCGCGGGTGACGGTGGCGCGGGTCGCCACATCGTCGAGGGAGACGGCGGCGAAGCCCTCGGTCGAGAAGAGGTCGCCCGCGATCGCGAGGATGGTTTCCGCCGTCGCCGCCGCCTGTTCCTTGCTCGCCCTCGGCATCCGGTCTCCTTGCTTACATTCGTCATGTATGTATAGCATCACCTTATACAAACGCACCGGATGTAAAAAGGAGACCTCGATGCTCACCAGCTTCTACCCCGTGCTCATGACCGCCGACGTCACCGCCACGGCCGCCTTCTACCGCGACCACCTCGCCTTCGAGGTCGTCTTCGAGGCCGACTGGTACGTCAGCTTGCGCCGGGGGGACTGGGAACTGGCCGTCCTCGACCGTGACCACGAGACGATCCCGGCACCGGCGCGCGGTGTGACCTCGACGGGCCTGCTGCTCAACATCGAGGTCGACGACGTGGACGCGGAGTACGAGCGCCTCACCGCTGCCGGGCTCGCCGTGCTGCTGCCGATCCGCTCCGAGGACTTCGGCCAGCGCCACTTCATCGTCGCCGCGCCGGACGGCGTGCTGGTGGATGTCATCACGCCGATCGAGTCGACCGGGGAGTACGCGGGGGCCTAGAGAGCGATCGCGTCGAGCAGTCGGTCCGCGAACTTCTCGTCGAGGGTCCCTCCGCGAAGGGAACGGATCACGATCGCGCCGACGAGGGCCTCGCCGACCTCGATCGTGTCATCGCCCACCCGATCGGCGATGACCTGCCAGACACCGAGGCGCTCGTTGAGCACCTGGGCGACATCCGCGTTCTCGGCGCCGGCGATGACGAGGGAGCGCAGCAGGGTCTCGTTGCCGGAGGCGGAGAGGAACAGCACGATGTTGCGCAGCCAGGTGCGGAGATCTGCTCGCACGTCGCCGGTGTTCTCGGGCACGAACCAGTCGGGCAGCAGCAGCCCTTCGCTCAGGCACTCGGCGATGATCGCCGCCTTGGAGGGCCACCAGCGGTAGATCGTCTGCTTGCCGACGTGGGCCTCGGCGGCGATCGCCTCGATGGTCAGATGGTCGTACCCGTGCTTCTGGAAGAGCGTCGAGGCGGCCGCGATGATCGCCTGTCGCGAGGTCTCGCTCCGCTGGGGGCCTCGTCGCCGCCGTTCCGTCAACATGTTCAGATTCTATGCGTACAATGCGAGACGGTACGTTCCGTATTACGTCTGAAGGGGTCCTGTTGGCCGAGTTGCTCTACCGCCTGGGGAAGTTCGCTGCACGTCGCGCCTGGACGGTGATCGTCGCATGGGTGGCCATACTCGGCATCGCCGGCGGTGCATTCGCCATCGGCTTCTCCTCCCTCACCAGCAACTTCGACATCCCGGGTACCGCGTCCGGTGAGGTCATCGCCGAGCTCGAGGACGAGTTGCCCGACTTCGCCGGGGCCTCCGGCACCGTCGTCTTCCACACCGAGGACGGATCCGCCTTCACCGACGAGCAGCAGCAGGCGATCAGCGACCTCGTCGCCGACGCGGACCTGCCCGATGTCGCCCGGGTCGTCGACCCCTTCGCCACCGAGGCGCAGCGCGCCGAGCAGGCGCAGGAGCTCGCGGACGGTCGCGCCCAGCTCGACGCCGGCCAGGAGCAGCTCGACACCGCCAAGACCCAGCTCGACGCCGGCCAGGAGCAGCTCGACGCCGTCATCGCCTCCGGCGTCCCCGCTGCGGCCGTCGCCGACCAGCAGGCGCAGATCGACGCGGGCCTCCAGCAGTACGAGGACGGTGTCGAGGAGCTCACCGCGAACCGCACGACGCTCGACCAGGGCGAGACCCTCCTCGGTCTCGCCGAGGACATCCGCTTCGTCTCCGAGGACGGCTCGGCCGCCCTCGTCAGCATCGCCTTCACCGAGACCCGCCTCGAGCTGCCCGAGTCGTCGAAGGAGGCCGTGATCGAGTACTTCGACGGCGAGCCGATCGACGGCGTGGCCGTCGACTTCTCCACCGACATCGCCCAGGGCGTTCCGGAGATCCTCGGCGTCGGCGAGATCGTCGGCGTCATCATCGCCGCCATCGTCCTCATGGTCATGCTGGGCACCGCGATCGCCGCGGCCCTTCCCCTCGTGACCGCCATCTTCGGTGTGGCCGTCGGTGCCCTCGGTGCCCTCGCCTTCTCCGGGCTCGTCCCGATGACCTCCGTCACCCCCGTGCTGGGCGTGATGCTCGGCCTCGCGGTCGGCATCGACTACGCGCTGTTCATCGTGAACCGCCACCGCAAGCAGTTGCTGCAGGGCGCGGAGGTCCACGAGTCCATCGGCCTGGCCAACGGAACCGCGGGCAACGCCGTGCTGTTCGCCGGTTCGACGGTCATCATCGCGCTGCTCGCCCTCAACGTGACGGGCGTGCCGTTCCTCGGTGTCATGGGCACCGTAGCCGCCGCGAGCGTCCTCGTCGCCGTGCTCATCGCCGTCACCCTCACCCCGGCTCTCCTCGGCCTCATCGGGATGCGCGCGCTCACCCGCCGCTCCCGTGCGGCGATGGGCCACTCGCACGTCGCCGCCAAGCCGGTGAAGGCGATGTCGACCCTGCGCGCCGTCATCACGATCGTCGTCGCGGTCGCCGCACTGCTCACGATCGCCGTCCCCTCGCTCTCGATGCGCCTCGGCCTGCCCGACGGTTCGTCGGAGCCGGAGGACTCGACGAGCCACGCCGCCTACGTCGTCAGCCAGGAGGAGTTCGGCGAGGGGACCAACGCCACCCTCCTCGTGACGGCCCAGCTGCCCGAGGGCACCACGGACGACGACATCGTCGCCACCCAGGTCACCGTCGCGCAGGCGCTCGCCGACCGCGAGCACGTCGTGGCCGTCGCCCCGATCGCCGTCTCCGACGACAACACCACCGCCGCCTTCCAGGTCATCCCGGAGGAGGGCCCGAACGCGATCTCGACCGAGGAGCTGGTGCGCGACCTGCGCACGATGGGCCCGGTCGACGGGGACATCGAACTCGGTGTCGCTGGCCAGGCCGCGATCAACATCGACATCTCGGAGAACCTCGCGGCCGTGCTGCCGCTCTACCTCGTCGTGGTGGTCGGCCTCTCGCTGCTCATCATGATCCTGGTGTTCCGTTCGCTGCTCGTCCCGCTCATCGCGACGGGCGGGTTCATCCTGTCCCTGTTCGCCGCTTTCGGATCGATCGTCGCGGTCTTCCAGTGGGGCTGGTTCGGCGACGTGCTCGCCGTGACCAACCCCGGCCCGATCCTGAGCTTCCTCCCCGTCATCCTCACCGGCATCCTGTTCGGCCTGGCGATGGACTACCAGCTGTTCCTCGCGTCGGGGATGCGTGAGGCATTCGCCCACGGGTCGCCCGCTCGCCTCGCCGTCGCGGAGGGCTTCCGAGCCGGTCGCGCGGTGGTCACCGCCGCCGGCCTCATCATGGTGTCCGTCTTCGGCGGCTTCATCTTCTCCGAGGCCACGATCATCCGGGCCATCGGCTTCGGCCTCGCGATCGGCGTCCTCCTCGACGCCTTCGTGGTCCGCATGCTGATCATGCCGGCGCTCATGCACCTGCTCGGCCGCAGCGCCTGGTGGATCCCGAAGTGGCTCGACCGCATCCTGCCGAACGTCGACGTGGAGGGCGCGGCGCTCGAGCGTCGCCACCACCAGTAAGCCACAGGATCTCGCCTGCAACGAGGGCCCTACCCGTCACCGGGCGGGGCCCTCGTTGCTCCTGCGCCGCCGCTGTCACGTTTCGGCGGGCTGTCCGGTCATAGGGGTATGAACACACTTCCGAGGCGCATCCTCCTCGCCGTTACGTCCCTCATCGGGGCGTTCGTCGGCGTATGGGCGGCCGCTTTTCCGCAGTCCTTCTACGATTCCTTTCCGGGCCTGGGCTTCGGCCCCTGGGTGGGCGTCGACGGCCCCTACAACGAGCACCTCATCCGCGACGTCGGCGCGCTCTACCTGGCGCTCGCGGCCTCCGGCATCTACGCCATCGTGACTCGCACCATTCAGGCCGGTCGCGCTGTCGGCGTCGCCTGGCTGGTCTTCTCGGTGCCGCACTTCGCGTATCACCTGCACCACCTCGAGGGCTTCGCGCCGCTCGACCTGGTCGGCCAGGTCATCAGCCTCGGCAGCACGATCGTGCTCGCCATCCCCCTCATCGTCCCCACGAGAAACCTCGCCCGAAAGCCCACTAGAAAGAAGACCCAGCCGTGAAGATCGCCATCGCCGGAGCCACCGGAACCGTCGGAACCCACGTCGCCACCGTCGCCCGCGAGCGGGGTCACGAGGTGCTCGCCCTCAGTCGCGCCACCGGCGTCGACCTCATCAGCGGGGACGGTCTCGACCTGGCCGGAGTCGACGCCGTCCTCGACGTGGCGTCGGTCCAGACGCTGAAGGCCGACGTGTCGCGCGCCTTCTTCGGCGGGGTGACCCGGAACCTGCTGGCCGCCGAGAGGACGGCGGGCGTTCGTCACCACGTGGTCCTCTCCATCGTCGGGATCGACGGATCCGCGTCCGGCTACTACGCGGGCAAGCAGCTGCAGGAGCAACTCGTCCGCGACGGCGGCGTGCCGTGGTCGGTCCTGCGCGCGACGCAGTTTCACGAGTTTGCCGGCCAGGTCCACGGGCAGGCCACCGTGGGCCCTTTCGTCCTCGTCCCGGTCATGCGGTCGCAGCCGGTGGCGGCTCGCGAGGTCGCCGAGAGACTCGTCGCGCTCGCCGAAGGGGAGCCGGCCGGGCGGGTCGCCGACCTCGGCGGGCCGCGGGTGGAGAGCATGCCGGCGATGGTCCGCCGCTGGGCCGCCGCGACGGGTGACCGGCGCCCCGTGATCGCCGTCCCGCTGCCGGGCCGTGCCGGGCGCGAGATGCGTGACGGCAGTCTCCTCGCCGGCCCCGAGGCCGACCTCGGTGTCACGGACTTCGGAGAATGGCTCGCTACTCTGAGCGAATGACAGGGTCGTCGGGTTCCGGGTCGCGCAACGATCAGCGCAAGGCCGCGACCTGGACCCGGATCGCCCACGCAGGCGAGCGTCTCTTCGCCGAGCGGGGCTACTCCGAGACCTCGATGAGCGACATCGCCGTGGAGGCGGAGGTCGCCCCGCGCACCCTCTACCTGCACTTCGAATCCAAGGCGGCCATCCTCATGGCCTTCTTCGAGGCGTGGCTCGACGCCTACGTCGAGGTGTTGTGCTCCCGGGATCCGGGGGAGCCGCTCACGACCGCGGCCCCGGCCGCACTCCGCACCATGAGCGAGCTGGGCTACGCGGACACCGCGTCGGCGACCGCCGACACCGTCCAGCACCCGCTCGTCTCGATGATGACGACGCGGTCGACCGAGGTGGACGGCCGGATGGCGCAGATCTGGTTCCGGGCGCAGCAGGCCCTCGTGGAGCACTACCGGCCCGCGTTCCCCGAGGGCTCGCTCGTCCCGCGCCTCCGCGCCGCCCTCATCCAGGCGTCCTGGTCGGCGATGGTGCACACCTACACGGACGTCTACGAGGGTCGCGCGACCCTGCCCGACACCTCCTACGACATGGCCGAGGAGATCTTCCTGCGGCTCGTCACCGGGATCGAGCCGCCGGAGTGACCTACGGGCGGATGAAGCCCAGCACGGTCGCCGTGAGCTCGTCCGCGACCTCCGCGTCGGTCGCCGTGGGGGTGCCGTCGCCCGGCTGCTCGCCGTAGTCGCCGAACTGGGCGTGCACGGCACCGGGCAGTTCGACGAACTCCGCGTCGGCCGGGAGCAGGCCGGCAGCGGCCTCGATCTTCGCAGGGGTGCTCAGCCCGTCGTTCTCCGCGCCGATGGACAGGACGGGCTCGCCCGACTCCGAGATGTCCGCCGAGCAGTAGGAGCCGAAGAGGACAAGGCCGGCCACGGTGTCGGGCGCGTCCGCCACGTATTGGCACGCCCGCACACCGCCGAGGGAGTGCCCGCCGACGAACCACTCGTCGACGTCGGGCGCGAGGCTCGTGAAGGTGTCCAGCCCGCGGAACTCCATGATCGCGAAGTTGAGGATCGGCCGCGCGATGACCACCGTGACCCCCGCCTCGGCGAGGCCGGAGAACTTGGCGGCATAGGCGAGCGGATCCACCCGGGCGCCCGCGATGAACACCAGGCCGGTGCCGGTCGGGTCGTCCGGGGCGAGCAGCACACCCTCCGCCGACTCCGTGACGGCGACGGCCTCCTCGGCAGCGGCGAGCGGGGCCGCCTCGGCCCGCATGGGCGACTCGGCCCAGATGATGAACCCGACGATCGCGACGACCAGGAGGGCGGCGATCACCAGGAGGATCCGGCGGACGATACGGCGGCGCTTCATCCCACCATTCTCACCGTCTCGGCTGTGACGATCGCCGGGTCGTCCCACATCACCAGGTGGGCGGACCCGGGGGCCTCCACATGCCGCCCGTTCGGCAGGCCCGCGGCCGTCGCGCGATGGGCGGCCACGATCGACGGGCGTACCTTCCCCTCGCCGAAGCCGATCCGCGTTCCGGAGATCACCGTCACCGGCAGGTCGCCCAGTGCGGGAGGGGCGTCGCGCAGGGATCGGAGTCCGGCGAGCACGCCGCGGGTCTCCGCCGCGGCCGTTGTTGCCGCGCGCGCGGTGAAGTCCTCGGCGCGGAAGTCCGCGAGCACATCCGCCGGCTGATTACGCCCGTAGGAGCGCCCCGCCAGGCGGTACAGGCCGGTGCGGGCGAGCCCGGGGAGCAGGCGCGCACTCAGTTCGAACCGTTTCGCCGAGGACGGGTCGAAATACAGGTCGCTGTGCTCGTCGCTCGGGTCGACCAGCACCAGCCCGGCGACGTCCGTGCGCGCAGCCGCCGCGACCCGCACGATCGGCCCGCCCCAGCTGTGACCGACGAGCACGAAGCGCTCGCCGCCGAGGTGATCGAGCAGGTCGCCGAGGTCGGCGGCTGTGCGCTCGAGGGACCGGGGAGTGGAATCGTCGTCGCTGCGCCCGAGGCCCGCCCGGTCGTAGACGACGGTGCGCGCGATCGCGGAGACCGCCGGCTGCACGAGCCCCCAGGTGGAGCGGCCGAAGCCCATGCCCGACTCGAACACGACGGTGGTGTCGCCGGTTCCGCGCGACATGTAATGCAGCCGCCGTCCGTCCCGCGTCGTCGCGAATCCGCTCTCGCCGGACGTGTGCATCAGCGCCGCCTCTCGAAGGCCAGGTCGGTCGTCGCGAGGAGGTGCTCGCGCGCGAACATCGCCGCCTCCTCGACCCGCTCGTAGCGCCCGGTGCTCCCGATGACGCGATAGTCGAGACCGAACTCCTCGGCCAGGTCGATCCAGAAACCGTCGCTCGTCTCGCGCTCGGTCACGCCGTAGCGGAGCGGGTCGGGGGCGAAGGGGATGGTCGCGGGGGTGATCAGGTAGAGGTGCGATCGCAGGGCGGACGCGTCGGAGGCGAGTTCCTCGGGGACCTGCCCCGGCCTCCAGTTCCTCCAGAAACCCAGCGTCGCGAACAGGTCGGTGTCCTGGACGAGGAAGGGCCGGTCGACCAGGGTCGCGGCGTGCCGTTGTTGGGCTCCCTGCGCCTGCCAGATCGTAGTCATCCGCTCATCGTCCACCTCGGGCGTGGGCAGGCGTTCGAGGTAGGGGCGGCACCACTCGGGGGTCCAGTGGCCGTCGATCGCGGTGGCGAGGGCGCGGGACAGGGTCGTCTTGCCGGTCGACTCGGCACCCAGCACCGTGACCGTGCGGCGCACCGTCGGTTGGAAGGCCGGATGGATCTGCGCGAACCGGCCAAGGGGATCCTGCCGGATGGCGGTCGCCTTGACCGGATCGATGCCGCGGTCCGGGTCGTACGGGACGTAGACGCCGTCGGTCGCGCGGGCGAGGTCGAAGCCGTAGTCCTCGGAGGCGACGACGAGGTCACCCGGGCGCATGCCCTGCTCCTGCAGGAGGCGGCGCCAGAGGCCCCAGAAGTCCGGGTCGTCGTCGGGCCCGGCGGGCAGCGTCGCGTGGATGTTGCTGACGCGGGCGTCCGGGCAGGCGGCACGCATGGCGGCGACCCGCTCGGCCGCATAGGGCTCCTCCGGCTGGGTCACCACGACGACCGTCACCTCGTCCGCCAGTTCGAGCGCGAAGTGCACGAGGTTGACGTGCCCTCGCGTCGGCGGCAGGGCGGTCATGAGGATGAAGGCCGCGGTCATGCCACCGGTACCCCATCCCGCATCGCCCGGCGCCACATCCAGAAGCCGTAGACGGCGTTGCCGAGGAAGAAGACGTACTGCACGCCGACGATCGCCAGCCCGCTCGAGAAGTACACGACGATCGCCACGACGTTGACGAGGGCCCAGGCGACCCAGGTCTCGATCTTCTTGTTGTCGAGCAGCAGCTGGGCGATGATCGTGCCGACCAGGATGAACCCGTCCGCCGGGGCCTGCTGCCCGCCGAGCGCACCCAGGATGAGCAGGGCGCCGCCGTAGGCCGCAGCAGCGACGAGCGCGTAGACCGGCACCCACCGCAGGGCAAGGCGTGTGACCGGCCGGGTCTCGGCGTCGGAGCGCCAGCGGAACCAGCCGTAGACGAGCATCGGCGTCAGGTAGGCGTTGAGGGCCGCGCTCGCGAGCAGGCCCTGCTGCCAGAACAGGAGGCAGTACGCCGCCGTGCTGAGCGCCCCGATCGGATAGTTGAAGCGTCGCTGCCGCACGCAGAGGTAGGTGCACGCGTAGCTCGTGGCGACAGCGAAGGCTTCCAGCGGGTTGACCTCGGTGATCCAGCCGAGCGCGAAGGCGAGGACGTAGCTCGTGCCGGTCAACACCACTGCCAGCCCGAGCGCGACCGCGGTGTCGCGGTTGAGCACGAGGGCGGGGTTGCGTGTGGGCGTGCGGTCGGCGGTGAGGGTCATCCCGTGTCACGCTATCGGCTCTGGCGCACTGGAGCGCGCCCGGTTAGGCTCCGACCGTGGCCAAGGATGACGCTTTCGACCCCCGCTTCGACCCCGCATTCCAGCCCGGGTATCAGGCGCCCGTGAAGGCCGCGCCCGCGAAGCCGGCCCGCGAGGAGTCGCCCGCGAAGGTCGCGCTGCAGCGCCGCACCGAGCAGGCCGTCACGACGACGGCCCCCACCGCGGAGTCCGAGGAGACGCACGAGCGTCCGAAGCCGAACCCCTTCCTTCTCGCCCTCGCGGCCGTCGCCCTTCTGCTGATCGTCGGCGGGGTGAGCGCCGTCCAGCAGGTGCGGGGCATCTTCGCCGCCGAGGACATCGCCGTCGACCTGGACTACGTGAGCCTCAACATGCTCATCTTCGCGGCACCCATCTCCATCGCCCTCGGGATCGCCACCGGCATCGGGGTCCTCTTCATGTACGCGATCGACTGGCGCCGACGCCACCAGCGCTGAACCGGCTCAGTGCCGCCGACGCGGCACCACGAAACGGACGAAGGTCAGGGCACCAAGCCCGAGTGCGAACACCCCCGCGAGCAGAACGGGGCCACCCGCGTCCTCGAGGGTGAGGAGCACGAAGTCGTCGAAGTGCTCGTCGAGGACCGCGGTGACCGGGTCCGTCTCGAGCGCCGTGGCCGTCGCGAAGGCCACTTGCGTCAGGAGCGCGGCTACGAGTCCGAGGACGATCGCGACCAGGCTGATCACGCCGATGCGGGCGGCGCCCCCGCCATCCACCGCGACGTGACCGCCCCAGCGGTAGAGCGCGAGAGCGAGCAGCACCACACCGATCGAGACGACCGAGGCGAAGAAGCCCACACTCCACGCCGCCATCCATGCGGCGATGGCCAGCGGGATGACGAGGAGCGCGAGGAGGGTCCCGCGGGTACGGCTCTCGGTGCGCATGGTCCCACAGGGTAGCGCCCGCGGCTGGGCACTAGCGTGGTCGGGTGCCCGTCATCCGTATTGCCGCCGCTGTCATCACCGATGCCGAAGGCCGCATCCTTCTCGTCCGCAAGCGCGGCACGACGGCGTGGATGCAGCCGGGCGGCAAGGTCGAGCCGGGGGAGGCGCCGGCCGACACCCTCGCGCGGGAGCTGCAGGAGGAGCTCGGGTTGGTGGTCGAGGCATCGACGTTCCAGCACTGGGGACGCTTCGACGCCCCTGCGGCGAACGAACCCGACCACACCGTCGACTGCGACATCTATCGCGTCTCCATCGACTCCGTCCCGGTCGTCGCCGCCGAGATCGAGGAGCTCCGGTGGGTCCCGCTCAGCGAGGAGCGCCTCGAGATCGCCCCCCTCGCACTGCAGGTCGTCTGGCCACGCCTGCGGGATCGCGGATGACCGTCGGCGCCGACTGGATCGAGCACCGTCGCGGCGACCGCGAGCGACTCGGCTGGATGCGCCCGCAGGGGAACGGCTTCGTCGTCATCGACCTGCTGGGGCGCGAGGTCAGCGGCGAGCTCGAGTGGCTCGATGCCGAGGAGTTGCTCGAGGAGCGCGGTATCGGCTACCTCGCCGACCGCTTCGAGCTGGAGATCGAGCCGGGTCACTGGTTGCTCGTCCGGATCGTCGAGGCCTCGCCCGACCGGATCCGCCTCAAGAAGGAGGACTGGGGCGACGTGACCGCGACGGCCGTGTACTACGAGATCGGGTTCCCGATGCCGGCGACCCTGCGTGTGCACACCGGGGACGCGAACACGCTCTAGGCCGGCTCCGGCTGGCAGCGCGGGCACCAGTACACGACCCGCTGGATGAGCTCGGTCGGGCCCAACTCGCCCTGGCGGATGCGCGTGCCGCAGCGGCGGCATGGCTGTCCCTTACGGCCGTAGACCCAGCTCGTCTGCTTGGGGCGCAGGTCGCCCGTCGTCGAGCGGGTCGCCCGCTCCTTGTTCGCGTGGATGACGCGGTAGGACAGCTGGACCAGGCGTGGCACGTCGACCTCGCCGATCGGCTTCGTCGGATGCGCGCCGATGAGGAAGCAGAGCTCGTTCGCGTACTCGTTGCCGATGCCCGCGTAGTTGCGCTGCTCGAGGATCGCCACGAAGACGGGTACCTCGGGATCGCGGAGGAGGCGCTCCGCGGCGAGCTCCGCATCCCAGTCCGGGCCGAGCAGGTCCGGGCCGAGGTGACCGACCACGTCCTCCTCCGCCTCCCGTTCGATGACCTCGAGCGTGCCGAGACTGAAGCCGACGGCCACCCAGTCCGCGGTGCCGAGGATCGCCCGCGCCTGCCATTCCGGCCGCTTCCAGGACGACCCGGGCCGGTACAGATGCCACGACCCCTCCATCTTGAGATGGGAGTGGATCGTGCGGTCGCCGATGCGCATGAGCAGGTGTTTGCCGCGGCTCGCGACTTCGTCGATCGTCTGGCCGGTGAGGTCGACGGTCGCGAAGGCGGGCACGCGGATGTCGCAGCGGGTCAGGACGGAGCCGGCGAGGGCCTCGTGGAGGTTCTTCGCCGAGAGCCAGACGGTATCGCCCTCAGGCACGTCGTCCCCTACGCACGCAACCTCAGCCCCTGCGGTGTGGGAAGGAAGCCGGCGGCCTGCAACGCGTCCCCGAACGTCGTACCGATCGCGAACTCCCCGTCGATCTTGTCGATGCGCAGCTTGCCGAGCCGCTCGCGGACGATCCTCGCCAGGTCGGCCGCGGCCAGCTCGAGGTGCTGCTCGCCGAAGGTGAGGATCGTGCGGCCGCCGCGCTCCACGTAGAGCACGAGCTCCCCGTCAACGAGCGTCACGAGAGCACCGGCCTTACGGCCCGGCTTGTGGCCGTCCAGCTGCGGCCAGGGCAGCGCGGCCCCGTACGCGTTCGCCGGGTCGGTCGCTGCCAGCGTGATGGCCGTCGGGTCCTTGCGCGCCACTCCGTCGTCCGTGAACGAGCGCAGCCGGTCGATCGTCGCACCGGTCGCGAACTGCGCCGCACCGAGCTGTTCGATGAAATAGCCGCGGCGGGCGCGCCCGGAATCCTCGAAGCCGCTGAGCACCTTGTAGGCGAGCGCGAAACCGCCGAGCACCCCCTCGCCCTGGACAGCTCCGCGAGTGACCACGCCGTAGCGTTCGAGCAACTGCTCGGCCAGGGCCTTCGCCCGGGCCGTCGCCTCGGTGGCGGGCTCGGGCAGCAACGACCAGCGGCCGCCGACGCTCGGCGGGCCGGACTGGGTCGGAAGGGCGACGCGGCGACCGCGGTAGGCGCGCACGCGGGGTGCGCGCTGGCGGTTCGCGACGGGCCCACCGAGCCACGAGCGCAGCGGAGCGAGGGTGTCGTTCGTGACGCGACCGGCCCAGACGAGGTCCCAGAGGGCGCGGGTCAGCTCCTTGTCGTCGGTGGACCCGACCGCGGACGACAACTGCCGGAAGAAGAACGCCCCGCCCCCGCCGAGGGCCGCGAGGATGCGCTCGTCGAGTTCGGTCAGCTCGAGCGAGGTGTCGCGGAGGGGGAGGGTGAGGTCGGCCGTCGACGCGAGGTGCAGGCTCAGTCGCCCGTCGTTGCCCGGCAGGTCACCGTCGCCCGACCAGAGCACCTCGCCGGTCAGCATGAGCTCGTCGAGCATGGCGGGGGAGTAGTCGCGCACCCGGGCGGGCAGGATGAGGCTCTCCCACGCGGAGGCGGGCAGGGCGACACCGGCGAGCTGATCCACCACCTGCGCCACCCCGTCGACACCGCGCAACTGGGGGCCGACGTGCTGCCAGGCCGGGAGGAAGCGCGCGAAGGTCGGGCCGTCGACCGGCTCCACCTCGTGCCGGAGCGCGGCGAGCGACCGGCTGCGCAGCCGCCGCAGGACCTCGGAATCGCACCACTCGCTGCCGCTCGCACCGGGGCGGAACTCGCCCTCGAGGATCCGCCGCTCACTCGCCAACCGCTTCAGTGCGGAGAGCACGATCGCCGTGCCGAGGCCGAGACGCTCGGCGACATCCTGGGTGGTGAAGGGTCCGTGGGTGCGGGCGTAGCGGGAGACGAGGTCGCCGAGCGGCTCGGCCACCGGGTCGAGGAAGGCGACGGGGACCCCGATCGGCACAGGGGCGCCGAGGGCGTCACGCAGGCGGGCGGCGTCCTCGACGATCGCCCAGCGCGCCTCCCCGGCGACCCGCGCCTCGAAGACGCGGCCGCTGCGCTGCAACTCCGTGAGGAGTCCAGCGGGTCGAGGAGCCGCCTCCGGCGGCGTATCGAGACCGGGTGATTCGGCTGACGGACTCGACCCGATGGGCGACCCCACGAACCGCTCCGCGATCTCCGCGACCGTCATCGGCCCGAGGATCCGCAGCAGGTCGACGATCCCCTCCGCGTCCTTGGCCTTGCGCTCCGGGACGAGTCGCTGCAGCTCGAGCTCCGTCTGCGCCATGACATCGGGGTCGAGCAGTTCGCGCAGCTCGGCCCGGCCGAGGAGTTCGGAGAGGAGCGTCGGGTCGAGCGACAACGCGGCCGCGCGGCGCTCGGCCAGCGGCGAGTCCCCCTCGTACATGAAGGCCGCGACGTATCCGAACAGGAGTGAGCGTGCGAACGGCGACGGCAGGTCCGTCTGCGTCTCCACGATCCGGATCGCGCGGCGCTCGATCTCGGTCGTGATGCCCATCAGAGCGGGCAGGTCGTAGACGTCCTGCAGCACCTCGCGGACCGTCTCGAGGATGATCGGAAAGCTGGGGTACCGGCTCGCCACCTCGAGCAGCTGGGCGGAGCGCTGGCGCTGCTGCCAGAGCGGCTGGCGCTTGCCCGGGTCGCGGCGGGGTAGGAGGAGCGCCCGGGCCGCACACTCGCGGAATCGCGACGCGAACAGCGCCGAACCACCGACCTCGGTCGTCACGAGTTGCTCGAGCTCGTCCTTCTCGAACACGAACAGGGACGCTCCGGGTGGCTCCGCATCGCTGTCGGGGATACGCACGACGATCCCGTCGTCGCTCGCCATCGCCGCGCCTTCCACGCCCAGCCGCTCCCGGATCCGCGCGCCGACGGCGAGCGCCCACGGCGCGTGCACCGGCAGGCCGAAGGGGGAGTGCAGGATGACCCGCCAGTCGCCGAGCTCATCGCGGAAGCGCTCCACCACAAGCGTCCTGTCGCTCGGCACGTAGCCGGTCGACTCCTTCTGCTCGGTCACGAAGGCGATGAGGTTGTTCTTGGCACGCTCGTCGAGGCCGATGGCGTCGAGGCGGTCCCCGGCGATCGAGCCGGTCGAGATCTCCCTGTTGAAGGCACCGATCGCCCGCCCCAGCTCAGCCGGCCGGCCCAGGCCGTCACCCTTCCAGAAGGGGGCGCGGGCGGGGGTGCCGAACGCGGGCGAGACGACCACGCGCTCGTGCGTGATGTCCTCGATGCGCCAGCTCGTCGTTCCCAGCGCGAAGACATCGCCGACCCGCGATTCGTAGACCATCTCCTCGTCCAGCTCGCCGACGCGCAGCCCACCGGCCGCCGTGTCGCCGACCATGAACACGCCGAACAGACCGCGGTCCGGGATCGTGCCGCCGCTCGTAACCGCCAGGCGCTGCGCGCCGGGACGGCCGCTCAACTCGCCCGACACCCGGTCCCAGACGATCCGCGGGCGCAGTTCGGCGAACTCGTCGCTCGGGTACAGACCGCTGAGGAGGTCGAGGGTCGCCTCGTAGGCGGAGCGCGGCAGGGTCGCGAAGGGTGCCGACCGTCGGACCAGCTCCCACCAGTCCTCGATCTGCACCGGCTCGAGCGCGACGGCTGCGACCGTCTGCTGGGCGAGGATGTCGAGCGGATTCGCCGGGATCGAGATCTGCTCGATCTGGCCGGACAGCATCCGCTCGGTCGCTACGGCGGTGTGCAGAAGGTCGGCGCGGTGCTTCGGGAAGAGGACCCCGCGCGACACCTCGCCCACCTGGTGGCCGGCACGGCCGATGCGCTGCAGGCCGCTCGCGACGCTCGGCGGGCTCTCGACCTGGACCACGAGGTCGACGGCGCCCATGTCGATGCCGAGCTCGAGGGAGGAGGTGGCGACGACGCAGCGGAGGCGACCGGACTTGAGGTCGTCCTCGATGATCGCCCGCTGCTCCTTCGAGACGGAGCCGTGGTGCGCCCGCGCGAGCAGCGGCGGTGCGCCGCTGAGCGTGCCGGACTGCCCGGCCACCTCGGCCGGCGGAGAAGCAGCGGGTCGAGCCCCCTCAGCGGGTCGAGCCGCCTCAGCGGGTCGAGCCTGTCGAGACCCCTCGTCGCGCTCGTCCCCCTCGTCCCCGGCTTCCACCCCGATCCGCTCCTCGTACACCTCGTTCAACTTGCCCGTCAGTCGCTCGGCCAGTCGGCGCGAGTTCGCGAAGACGATCGTCGACCGGTGCTCCAGGATGAGGTCGACGATGCCCTCCTCGACGTGCGGCCAGATCGATCCGGTCCGCTCCGCCGACGCCGTCGGGCCCTCGCGCTCGGGCGGGGCGCCCAACTCGGTCATGTCCTCGACGGGGACGACGACGCGCAGGTCGAAACGCTTCTGCGAGGCGGGGGCGACGATCGCGACGGGGGCCGTCCCGGCCAGGAACCTCGCGACCTCCTCGTGCGGCCGCACCGTCGCGGACAGGCCGATGCGCTGGGCCGGCTTCTCGAGCAGCGCGTCGAGGCGTTCGAGCGAGACGGCCAGGTGCGCGCCGCGCTTGCTGGCGGCGACCGCGTGCACCTCGTCGATGATGATCGTGTCCACGCCGGTGAGGGTGGAGCGGGCCGCGCTCGTGAGCATGAGGTAGAGCGACTCGGGGGTGGTGATGAGGATGTCGGGTGGGGTGCGGGCGAGCTGCCGGCGGTCCTGGGCGGTGGTGTCGCCGGAGCGGACGCCGACCGTCACGTCCGGTGGTTCGAGCCCGAGACGTTTCGCGGTCTGGGTGACACCGACGAGCGGGGCGCGCAGGTTGCGTTCGACGTCGACGCCGAGAGCCTTGAGCGGCGAGATGTAGAGGACGCGGGTCCTGCGGGGTTCGACCGGCTCGGCGATCAGGCGGTCGATGGCCCAGAGGAAGGAGGCGAGGGTCTTGCCCGATCCGGTCGGCGCGACGACGAGGGCGTGCTGGCCGGTCGAGATCGCGTCCCACGCGCCGAGCTGTGCGGCGGTGGCCTCGGGGAACGCGCCGGAGAACCACTCCCTCGTGGCCGGTGAGAACCGCCCAAGCACTTCGCGCATCCGCTCATTGTCGCGCGCGCCACTGACGTTCTGCCCAATGCTGAGCGTCGCTGCGCGCGCGGAGGTTTGTCGAGCCCGCTGGGGTTCGAATCGCCGCGCGCTCGTCAGACCGGCGCGGGCTCCACAATGCGCAGCATTGGGCTACAGCACCGTCGCGAGGAAGGCGTTGAGGTCGCGCAACTCGTCGTTCGAGATCGAGTGGCCGAGGCCCTCGTAGATGCGCGAGGTGGCGTCGGCGTGGCCGGGCAGCCAGGCGTCGAGCTGGTCGACCCGGGCGGAGTCGATGCGGTCGTCGTGGGTGCCGCGCCCATAGAAGACGGGCGGGGGTGCGGCAGCGAGCGCCGCGTCGCCCTCGTGCGCCACGCCCGCGAGGAAGCCGGCGAGCACCGTCGCCGACGCGAAGCGCCCGGGCGCCACGCGCAGCAACTGGAGCGCCATCGCCCCGCCCTGCGAGAAGCCGAGCAGGTGCACCGGCCCGCTCGACACGGTGTCCAGCCAGTCGAGCACCGAGCGCGCGGCCGCATCGGCATTCGGCCCGACCTCCTCGGCCGGGGCTTCCGACATGAGCGGGAACCACGAGTACATACCCGGTGCGAGCTCGATGGGGGCGCGGACGGAGGCGATCACCGGTCCGAGGGGGAGCCCCGGCCCCAGCCCGAACAGGTCGCCTTCGTGCGAGCCGTAGCCGTGCAGCAGGACCAGGAGCGGACGCCCGGCCCGCTCGCTCTCGGGCGCCGACCACATCACGGAGTTCGGGTGGATGGTCACGGGTGCCTCCTATGCTGACGCCATGGACAGCGTCGACTACGTCAATACTTTCATCACCGTCGCTCCCGACTCCGCCGCGGACGCCGGCAGCGCCCCGCCGGCGAAGGAGAGTCCGACGGTCGCCGAGCGCATGCACGCGATGATCGTCGATGCGCCCTACGTCCACACCTCCGGTGACGTCATCTTCACCGTGTGGGCAGACCGCCGCGATATCCCCGAGGCCGAGCGCCCGGCGTCCCGCGCCGAGTTCTTTGCGAAGGGCCAGGCCTGCCTCCGGTCGAGCGACCTCGGCAAGCGCTACGGCTGGGGCGTCCACTCCGACGCGGAGGGGCGCGTCGCGATCTACGGCATCGACAGCCCCGAGTACGCGGCCTTCGCGACGGGCACCTCGCCGATCGATGGCACCGAGGTCACCGTCCGCCCCGCCATGCGGTCCAAGCGATGACCGACCTCATCGAGGAACTGCGCGCGGCCGTCCTCGCCGCCGACCCGCGGATCGTGGAGAACGTCAAGTGGAACTCGCCCAACTTCACCTTGGACGGTCAGGATCGCGTGACCTTGCGCGCGAACCCGAAGGGCGGTGTCCAGGTGATCCTGCATCGCGGGGCGAAGAAGGCCGACGGCGATTTCCGGATCGACGACCCGAGCGGTCGTCTCACCTGGCCGAGCAACGACAGGGCGATCCTGTCCGTCAGGGAGCCCGGCGATGCCGATCTCGTGACCGATCTGGTGCGGCGGTGGACGGCGCACTGAGCATGCACCGGTAAGAATGAGTCCATGAGCTCCGTAGGAACCCCCGACCCCAACTCCGGCTGGCTGTCCGAGGAGGAGCTCGCGGAGACGCGCCGCCGTCTTCCCCTGCTGTACGTGGAGGCGCTGCCCGTCCGCGTCGACGGGGCCGGCGTGGTGACCGAGGTCGGCATCCTGCTGCGCGCGAACGCCGCCGGGTCCATCTCCCGCACGATCGTCTCCGGCCGTGTCATGTTCGGCGAGACGATCCGTAACGCGCTCTACCGTCACCTCGAGAAGGATCTCGGGGCGATGGCCTTCCCACAGCTCCCGGCCTCGCCGATCCCGTTCTCGGTGGCCGAGTACTTCCCGTTCCCGGGACTCAGCCGCTTCACCGATGAGCGGCAGCACGCCGTCTCGCTCGCCTACGTCGTGCCGGTCACCGGCACCTGCGACCCGCGCCAGGACGCGCTCGAACTGACCTGGCTGACGCCGGCCGAGGCGGCCTCCGCCGAGGTCGCTGCCGAGATGGAGGGCGGCCGTGGCGCGCTCATCCGCGCCGGCCTGGCGAGCGTGGGTCAGCTCTACTAGCGCGCCATCCGGATCTCCTGCAGCGGGGCGCCGAACAGGCTACCTTCGCGTGCGACGGAGTCCGGGAAGAACTTCTGCTTCCGGTAGAAGGCCTGGGTGGGGCGGTTGCCCTCGGCGATCCACAGGTAGTCGGCGTCGGCGGCCTTGAGAAGCGCCTTGCCGATCCCGGAGCGGCGGGCCGTCGGGTCGACGTAGATGAAGTACAGTTCGCGGCCGAACTCGTAGCCGGGGTCGCGCCCGGGGCCGACGCCCACGAAGCCGACGATCTCACCGTCGATCTCGGCGACGTGCTGCACGTAGTCCTCGCCGCGGGAGACGAAGCGCGACCAGAGGCCGGCCATCGTGGCGGGGTCGAGGGAGGCCAGGGTGGGCCCGTCGAGGATGCCGGAGTAGAGCTCGCTCCATACGGCGGAGTGGAGTTCGCCCAGGCGAACGACATCGGCGGCGGTTGCCCGTCGGGTGAGGACTGCCATACCCGCATGCTAGCGGGTGCGGTTCACGCGGCGTGAGGGCGCTTCAGTTTGAATTCGGTCTGGTACGCCGAGCCGAAGAGGACGCCGACACGGGTGCGCGGGCCGCGACCGCGGGTGGCGAGCACGATCTCCGGGGCGAAGCCTTCCGCCGCATAGAACTTCCGGGTGCCCTTGAACTGCTCCCAGACCCACACGTAGGTGGGATCCGCCGCCGCGAGCAGGGCGCTGCCGATGCCCGTCTTCCGGTGGGCCGGTGTCACGTACAGGAAGTAGATCTCGCTGTCGTCCGGTGTGGCGTCGGTGTCGCGACCGGGGCCGGTCCCGATGAAACCGACGATCTCCTCGCCGACCATCGCCACCCACTGGCGGTATGCCTCGCCGCGGGACGTGAACTTCGTCCACAGGTGCTCCATGTAGCCGGGGTTCAGCTGCGCGAGGACGTCCGCGGGGAGGTCCTTGGGGTACAACTCGGCCCAGATGGAGGAGTGCAGCGCGCCGAGAGCGGGCGCATCCGACTGGGTTGCTCGTCGAATCGTGGCCGTCATGACGCCACGGTAGCGAGCCATTGTTTCGAACAATCGCTCGCTACCGGGCGGTCATGACCCCAGTTCGGGTTACCTGCCGGAGCGGCGTCCTCCGCCGTTCTGGCGGACGACGGAACCAACGGTGATGGACGGCTTGCCGGCGGCGGAGCCGGCGCGGCGCGAGCCGCCGGAGCGACGGGCCTCACCGGTCGCGGTCTGGCCGGAGCCCTGCGCGGCAGGACGACCCGCGCCAGCGGCGGCGGGGCGACCGGACCGGTCGCGACGCTGCTGGCCGCCCTGGCCCTGGCCCTCGCGAGCGGCGCGCTTGCGCTGGGCGTTGGCGCCCTGCGAGCGACCGCCGCCACCCTGCTGCTGCTCGACGCGCGGTGCCGGCTTCACGTAGGCCGCGACGTCGCCGACGAGGGCGGTGACGGCGGGGGAGGTGGCGGTCACCTGCTGCGGTGTGACAGCGATGGCGGCCTTGCGCAGGAGGGCCTGGGTGTCGCGGCGCTGCGCGGGCAGCATGACGGTGACGACGTCGCCCTCGGAGCCGGCGCGGGCGGTGCGACCGGAGCGGTGCAGGTAGGCCTTGTGCTCCATGGGCGGGTCCACGTGGACGACGAGCTCGACGTTGTCGACGTGCACACCGCGGGCGGCGACGTCGGTCGCGACGAGCACCTTGGCGTCGCCGGCCGCGAAGGCGGCGAGGTTGCGGTCACGCTGCGGCTGGCTCAGGTTGCCGTGCAGGTCGACGGCCGGGATCCCCGACTCGGTCAGCTGCTTGGCGAGCTTCTTGGCGTGGTGCTTGGTGCGCATGAAGAGGATGCGACGGCCGGTGCCCGACGCGAGCGCGCGGACGAGGGCTGTCTTCTCATCGGTGGAGACCTCGAAGACGTGGTGGGTCATCGCCGACACGTGGGACGTCGCCTCGTCGACCGAGTGCAGCACCTCGTTGTGGAGGTAGCGCTTGACGAGCTTGTCCACGCCGTTGTCGAGCGTGGCGCTGAACAACAGGCGCTGGCCCGTCTGGGGCGTCTTGTCCATGATGCGGGTGACGACGGGCAGGAAGCCGAGGTCGGCCATGTGGTCGGCCTCGTCGAGGACGGTGATCTCGACGGCGTCGAGCTGCACGAAGCCCTGCTTCATGAGGTCCTCGAGGCGCCCGGGGCAGGCCACGACGATGTCGACGCCCTCCTTGAGCGCGGTGACCTGGCGGTTCTGCGAGATGCCGCCGAAGATCGTGGTGATCTTGAGGCCGTAGGCGTCCGCGAGCGGCTGCATGGCAGCGGTGATCTGGGTGGCGAGTTCGCGGGTGGGGGCGAGCACGAGGCCGAGCGGGCGGCCGGAGCGGCGCTTGCCGCCGGCCAGCTTGCCGCCGAGGCGGGCGACCATCGGGATGGAGAAGGCGAGGGTCTTGCCCGAGCCGGTCTTGCCGCGGCCGAGGACGTCGCGTCCGCCGAGGGTGTCGGCCAGGGTGTCGACCTGGATGGGGAAGGCCTCCGTCTTGCCGTCCGCTGCGAGGACGGCGACGAGGGGAGCGGGCACGCCGAGCGTGCCGAAGGTGATGTCAGACAAAGGGATACCTATACGGGTTGTGGTGGCGAGAGCGACATGGTCGCAATCGATCGCCGTTGCAAAAGCATGAATCCGCTGGCCCGTGGGGCCGGATGGAGAAGCGTTCAACGACGCAGGGAGACCGGAAGTGGTCTCGCAGGTGATCCCACTCTAGCAGGAGAGCGCCCGGACCCCCTTTCGACCCTCGATTTGGGGTACAACGACCGGTTTCCCTCGGGACCATGCATACGTATGGTGAAGGGAACCCAGAAATCCCGACGACACGTAGCGCTTCACCCGCCACCCGCATCCCGACGGCGCCGCGCGTCACCACCCATCCGAGCACCGGCATGCCCTGGCGCGGTTGGGAGCACTCACCCGAGGACCTCCGCTATGCCCGCTTCCCGCGCCCCCCGCCGTTCACGCAGCCGTATCGGCGTGCTCATGCGCGGCGCCCGCATGCGGGCGGTCCTCGCCGCCGTCATGTCCTTCGCGGTGCTCTCGCCGGTCTTCGTCGCGGCCCCGACCGCGGCCGCCGCCGACCTCGTGCCGGTCGTCATCGACCTGGCCAAGGTCGTCGACTCCTCGACCCCCAGCCCTCGCGCGGCGGGCAACAACGTCAACTACACCTTCACGATCACGTGTTCGTCGACGCAGACCGACTGTGTGAACCTCGAGCTCACCGACAGCTTCCCCGAGCCCCTGGTCTTCGTCTCCGTCAACCCGTCGTCCAAGTACACGATCGACACGACGACCGCCAACGGCTTCACTCTCACCTTCACCAGCCCGCTCGACGAGGGCGGCGTCGGTCTCACCGCAGGCGAGACGATCACCTTCCAGGCCATCGCGCAGGTCCCGGCGAACGTGGATGCCTCCTTCGACGGCGACACCATCACGAACACCGCCTTCGCGACGGTGGACAACCCGGACAGCAACGCGCAGGCCTCCGCCGACGTCGTCATCACCGCGCCCTTCGCGCCGGCCTCCACCATCACCAAGACCGTGTCGCCGACGTCGATGACCGGCTTCCCGGACACCCCGGTCACCTTCGCGCTCGGCGCGACCAACAGCTCCAACGCCGGTGTCGACCGCCTCGTCATCCAGGACCCGGCGACGCTCCCGTCGAACGCCTTCGACTACGTCGCGGTGACCGGTATGAGCGGCCTGGTCAAGCCGACCACGAGCAGCCTCGTGCTCGTGGAGTGGTTCGACGGCTCCGCCTGGCGCGTGGTCGACAACGACGACAACGCAGCGACGCCGGGTGTGCCCAGCGCCAACCCGACCCTGACGGCGGCCCGTGTCGGCGCGCCGCTCGCCAGCATCAAGGGCCTGCGCTTCACCTTCACCGAGCCGTCGAACGGGCAGATCCCGCGCGGCGCCTCCGCGGGCGTCACGGTCGGCACGGCGACGACCGCCGCTGTCTCCGGGCTCAGCTCGGACTTCACGGCCACGAACATCGCCTCCTCGCAGGTCACCCGTGCCACGACGACGAGCACCCTCGTGACCGCGCAGGCGACCTACACGATCCGTCCGGCGGCGATCGCCCCCGTCGCGACCAAGACCTTCAGTCGTGAGGACGTCGTCGGCGGCGAGCAGCTCGGGGTCACCCTCGGCGCCTCCAACGGCGGCGACTTCTCGCTCTCCGCACTGGCCATCACCGAGCCGAGCACCGGGACGACTGCGCTCGCGGACCAGGGGCTCGTGTTCCTGTCCTGGAGCCAGGACGACGTGGTCTGGCCGGTCGGTGCCACCTCGCTCGACATGACCTACGTCTACGCGAGCGACCACACCACCCCCGTCACGACCACCGGTTTCACGACCGTCGACGCCCTCCCGCAGCCGGCAGCCGGCGAGGAGGTCGTCAGCTTCACCGCCGTCTTCCGGGGCACCATGACCCCGGGCGCCTACGCGACGCTGCCCTACACGGCCGACACCATCCCGGTCCCCTCCGCCGACACCCGCACCACCAACAGCATCACGGTCGACGCCACCACGGTGTCGGGTCAGACGGCCACGGCGATCGCGACCGACGACCTCACCCGCCGCAGCGCCCGCATCGACACGACGATCTCCAAGTCCTTCTCGCCGGGCACCATCACCGCCAACCCGGGCGCCTCGATCCTCCTCTCGCTGCCCTCGCAGGTGGCGCCCCGCCCGACCGGCACGAGCACCACCGGCTCGACCGTCGGCGTCACGTCCTTCGTCGTCAGCGACGTCGACCCCGACTTCTGGGACTCCTTCGACGCCACCTCGGTCGTGGCGACGGCCGTCCCCAGCGGCTCGACGCTGACGGTGCAGTACACGACGGACGGTGGCGCGACCTGGATCGACCTTGCCGGCGCCGTCTCGGTCCTCGGCCCGACGACGATCACCCGCTCGATCCCGACCGGCGTGAGCTCGGTCGCCGACGGCATCCGCTTCGTCTACGCGCCCAGCACGGCGGGTGCCCTCCTGCCGCCCGGCTTCAACGTGCAGCCGAACGTCCGGGTCACGCTCCGTGAGGACCTCCGCGGCACCGGCACCCCGGTGATGGATCCGGCCGCGACCGCCAACCTCCTCCTCACCAACGACGCGACCGCGACGGTCGAGAACGCGGTCGCGACGCCGACCACCGTCACCGCGACCGACGACGCCGTCGTCACGCTACGTCCGGCCCCGGCCGGTGGCGGCCCCGGCGAGGACATGATCGCGAAGGCCTGGGCCGACGACGTCGTCTCCGCCCGCTCGGCCGCGGAGGCCGCGCTCTCGATCACCTGGAGCACGGCCGGTCTCGAGTACGACTCGGTCGTCATCTCCGATGCCGCCGACGACTCGACGACGGCCACCGGCGACCCGTCGCTCGCGACGATCGCCTCCTCGGTCTACGAGGCCTTCGACCTCGTCCGCATCCCCCGGATCACCGCGGCGATGGACCCGCACCTGGCCTACGACCGCGTCGCCCGCGTCGAGCTCTTCAACGCCACGAGCGGTGCCTGGGTCGCGACCGCCACGAACCCCTGCGCGGGAACCGCGTGTAACGGCACCTTCCCGGGCTACACCCTGACGACGGCCGAACGGGCCAGCACGATCGGCGCCCGCCTCGTCTTCGAGGAGAACCCGAGCCGCCCGGCGCCCTCCGCCAGCAACCCCTCGGCGCCGCTGCCCGGCACCGGCGTCGCTGCCTCCTACGGCCTCGACCGTCAGATCGACTTCGTCTTCCAGATCCGCGACGTGCGTCGCTCGAACGGCGCTGCCGTCCTCGGCTCGACCCGTCTCGCGCAGTACAACGCCTACGACGCTGCCCAACCGGCCGGCTCGGTCGGACTCGTCGACAACTCGGCCAGCATCGACGGCCTCGACGCCGCCGGCGCGATCATGTATCGCGACATCGCGAACGACACGATCACCATCCTCGACAGCCCGATCAACGTGCTCGCGACGAAGACCTGGATCGACGGCCCGCTCGGCATCCCCACGAGCGGCACCCCGGCAGAGCTCTACCCGTCGGCCTTCATGACGGTGACCGCGCGCAACGCGTCGGACGTCCCGGTCAACGAGCTGCGTCTGGACGAGCCGACCGGAGGCACCTCGCCCTTCGACGTGGTCGACCTCGTGGCGATCAGCCCCACGAGCGGCACGAGTTCGGCCGCCATGGTGACCCTGTGGCGCGAGGGCGTGGCGGACGCCCCCATCACCCTCGCGGCGGCGCAGGCGCTCAGCGCCGCATCCCTCTCCGATGTGACCGGGGTCGCGCTGTCGCTGACCGGTCGCGTGGCACCGGACACCACGATCGGTCTCAACCTCACCACGCGACTCCGGGAACTGAACCGCGTCACGTCCGCCCCCGTCGTCCCGGCGATCGTGGCCAACGAGGTGACCGCCAGCGTCGTCGACCCGGGCGGCATCACCGTGCCTGCTGCAGGAACGACCGACAACGTCGAGACCGACACGGCCACCGCGTCCCTCGCGATCGAGGCCTACAGCTACGACGTCACGGCGACCAAGACGATCCTCGCCGACACGACGTCGGCGCCCGGTTCGCCCGCGATCCAGTACGACGGCAACGCCCGAACGGCCCGGGTCGCCCTCACCGGACAGCCCTCGGGCACCGCCCGCACGACCGAGATGGTCATCGAGGACACCAGCCCCACCTTCTGGAACGCCTACAACCTCACCGGCCTCGCCACGCAGGACTCCAGCTTCGTGACGCCGGTCAACCGCGTCCGCATCGACCTGCTCATGGGAGCGACCGCCTCGCACGGAGGCGTGGAATACGACACGTCCTCCGGCATCGCCTCGAGCTGCACCGCCGACGCCGCCCTCGACGCGGACTGCTGGGTCGTCGGAACGAGCAGTGCGACCTGGGCCCTGCCCACCCTGCCGAGCGGCTTCGTCCTCGCCGACGTCCGCGGTATCCGCTTCACCTTCACCAAGGCCGACGGCTCCACCTGGGAGCGCCCCTTCAACCCCATCGTGCGCGCCGGTTTCACGGTCGAGCGCCGCACGTTGCTCGTCGCCCCGGCCTCCACGCCGGTGCCCTCGACCCTCTTCACCTACACCGCTCCGGCGCCCGGTGAGTCGGTCCCCGGTGTCTTCACCAACGAGGTCGAGGTGACCTCGAGCGCCAAGGCGCCGTCGGGCGGCGCGACGTTGTGGAGCGCCAGTGCCGACGCGCAGGCGGAGATCCGCTTCCAGCACCTCCCCGCGCGCGTCACCGTGCAGAAGAGCCCCTTCGGAGCGCAGTCGCTGTCGACCGACATCCCCTACCGCATCGTAGTGACCAACTCGGGGTCGACGGCCGTTGGCGCCCACGACAAGGCCCTCGGGGACGTCGTCGTCACCGACACCATCCCGGTCGCGGCGGGCGAGCCGCTCCTCGTGTTCCCGACGGACCCGGACACCGGGGTCGCCTACGACCCGACCGACCCGGCCGACTACTCCGAGGTCATCAGCGTGCGCGTCGCGAACGCGGCGAACGTCACCCAGGTGACTCCGCCCATCACGTTCTCGCGGGGACCGGCCGACACGACAGGTCAGGTCCTCACCTTCACCGTCGATCAGCCCGGATGGGTACTGCCGGTCGGCTGGAGCATGACGTTCACCATCCGCATGCAGTTCCAGGAGCAGCTCGACGCCGGCACGCAGGTGCTGAACACCGCCACGGTAACGGCGGACCAGCCCTTCGACAGTTGTGACTACTTCACCGACGCGACCATCCGCGAGACCCAGCGCGTCAACGTCCAGGACTGCTCGTCGACGACCCGCGTCTGGCCGCTTCCGAGCGCACCCGTCTCGATCGTCAAGGCCGTCCGCGGCGTGGACGCCGGCCCGCTCGACGAGGACGGCGACCCGCTGCTCGACACCGACGGCACCCCCTTCGACGACCTCGGCATCATCAAGACGATCCCGGGCAGCAAGGTCAACTGCACCGCCCCCAACGTCTCGAGCGGCCTCACGACCCCGGCCGAGTACTACCGCTACCCCTGCGTCCCGATCACCCGCCCCGGCGGCACCGAGGAGTGGGTCAGCACCTTCACCAACGGCGGCAACATCGGCCTGACCGACATCGTGGCGATCGACGTGCTTCCCGCGGCGAACGACCGCGGCGTCATCGTCAACGAGGCCCGCAGCTCGAAGTGGACCCCGGTCCTCTCCAGCTACCCCGAGCTGCTGGGCGCCCCGGCCGGTACGACCTTCACCGTCTACTACCAGACCGACCGCACCATGATCTCGACCCGCTGCAACGGTGCCGACATCCAGGCGTCCCTCGGCATGACAGCGACCTCGACCCCGGCCATGACCGCGGGATACCAGCAGTGCCTCGGCAACACCTCCAACCCGGACGACCTGTCCGAGCGCAACTCGGCCGCCACCGGCTGGAAGGTCCTCTCCCCGAGCGCCGACGCCGCGACCCTCGCGTCGGTCGTGGCGTTCAAGCTCGTGCTCTCGACCACGACGGCCGCGCCGATCACCCCCGGTAGCAAGATCTCGATCATCTACCGCTCCGTCACCGCGAACACGATCCCGCTCGCGGAGTCGACGACGAACGCGGAGAACATCCGACGCGACTCGATCGCCTACAACTCGATCGCCGCGGCGGCTGCCGGCCTCAACGCCGGATCCCGCGTCCCGAACCAGTTCGTGACCGAGCCCCGCAAGGTCGGCGTCGCCATGGCGACCGGGGAGATCCAGCTCTCCAAGGTCGTCGATGGTCCGCAGGCCGGCGCGTCCGCGAACAGTTTCGTGTTCGACGTCGCCTGTACCTCCAACGGCCAGCCCGTGACGCTCTACACGTCGACAGGCGCGGTCCGTCCCGCGGTGACGGTGCCGAAGAACGGCTCCACCCTCGTGCAGGGCATCCCGCTCTACTCCGACTGCGCCGTGACCGAGGGCACCACCTACAACCAGACCATCCAGGCGACCACCCCGGCCTCCGGCGTGGTCCGCGCCGAGCAGCCGGAGACGAGCCCGTCGACGGTCTTCGACCCGAACCCCGCCTTCGGCCCGGAGCGCCCCGACATCGAGATCGCCACGATCACGAACACCTTCAGCAACGCGCGCCTGACGATCGCGAAGTCGATCAACTCGCCCGCCGTGACGACGGACGGGGGGACGACGACGCCCGCGTACTCGAACTTCCAGGTGACCGTGAGCTGCACGTTCAACAACGGCGTGGCCACCTCGACCGTGCTCACGAGCAGGACGGTGACGATCACCCCGACCGCGCCGTACGTCTCGCCGGTCATGCCGGCCGGCTCGCTCTGCAACGTCACCGAGGGCACCCGCCGCGGCGCGACCTCCGTGACCTACCAGTTCACCAACAGCGACGGCACGTCGACCCCGGTTGTCACGAATGGATCGAGCACCCCCGCCTGGGGCGTGAACGGCATCCGCCTGACCGCCGACGGTGCAGACGACACGAGCACCAACACGCTCGACGTGACGAACAACTTCACCGCCCGCTCGGTGACGGTCACCAAGGCTCTCGCGGGGACCTGGGCGGCGGACAACCGCGCTTTGCTCGGCGACTTCACCGTCACGATCTCCTGCACCTCGGCGATCGCGAGCGGGACGGCGGTGAACGTCTATACCGGCAGCTTCACCTTCACGCCGAACACCACCCCCGCCGTGATGAGCCACACCTTCGCGGGGATCACCAACGGAGCCAACTGCACGCTGGCGGAGACGACTCCGCAGGGTGCGGTCGTGACCTGGTCGGGCACCACGACCTTCGGTGTCACGGCGAACGTCGCCCGCACGGTGACGAACACCTTCGACAGCGCCAACCTCGACGTCACCAAGACCGTCAACTCGACGGCCGTGGACGGCGCCGGTGACCCGGTCTACCTCGACGCCCCCTACGTGGTGGGCGTGAGCTGCACCTTCCCGACCTCGGCGACACCCGTCTACGCGACCGGTTACTCGAGCGCGACGCCGATGACGCTCACCTTCACGGCGGCCGAGCTCGCGGCGGACCGCACCCACACCGAGTCGCTCACCGGCCTCCCGTCGGGTGCGACCTGTGCCGTGACCGAGACCTCGGCGACGCCGAATGCGACGAGCACGAACGTCACCTACGTGGCGCGCACGACGGGTTCACCGGCCGGCAAGACGGCCTCCTTCGTCCTCCAGCGCAGCACCGGCACGGGCACCCCGACGCCGATCACGAACACCGCCACGGTGAACAACTTCTACGGGGTCGAGCACTTCGTCATCGAGAAGTCGTTGCAGGGCGCCGGCTCCGACCAGTTCGGCACCGGTCCCTTCACGATCGACGTGACCTGTGTCGCGGGCAGCGTCGAGACCTACGACGGGACCGTGACCCTGCCGCTGGCGGATGGCTCGATGTCGTATGACATCGGCCAGCTCGCCGCCGGTTCCGAGTGCACCGCCGTCGAGACGAACGCCGCGACCACCGGAGCCGACCGGGTCGTCTACAAGGACGGCACCGGTTCGGTCATCACCTCCTCGACCGCGGTGGATGCCAGCTCGGCCGACCCCCGCATCGTCATCGAGAACTGGTACCTCAGCGGCGCCGTGACCGTGACGAAGGCGGTCACCGGTGCCGGTGCGACCGCCTACGGGGCAGGGCCCTTCGAGGTCACCCTCAGTTGTGAGCGCGACGGCACCGACGTGACCCTCAACGACCCGGTGCGCGAGCTCGGCTCCGGCGCGACCCCCGCGACGATGAGCACGACCTTCACCGGCCTGCCCACCGGTGCCGAGTGCGTCCTCACGGAGACCGACCGCGGTGGCGCGACGACGAGCAGCATGACCGCCGGGTCGACCACGGTCGGCAACGTGGCGACGGGCTACGCCTTCACGGTCGCCACGGACGAGACGATCCTCGCCGACAACCAGGCACAGACCCCGGTCACGATCACGAACGACTTCGAGCTCGCGAGTGTCGCGGTCACGAAGCGTGTCGTCTCCGACTCGAGCACCAGCTACGGGCCCTTCCCGATGACGGTCGACTGCACCTTCCAGGGCGGCGCCGTCTACGGAACCGGCTACTCCTCGACCGTGCCGATGGAGCGCTCGCTCAACAAGGACGAGACCTGGACGGTCACCGGCCTGCCCGCCGGCGCCGAGTGCGACGTCGTCGAGACGGACGACCTGGACGCCGTCTCCACGAGCCACGTGACGACGAGCTCGGGGGTCGCTCAGACCTCCGCGGCAGGCACCACGACCGATCTCGCCCTCGGCGCGACCGGCGTGACCAACAGCGTCGTGTTCACGAACGTCTACGACACCGGCAGCCTCTCGGTCGCCAAGGTCGTCGACGGCCCGGGCCGCACCGCCTGGGGTACCGCGACGTTCACGATCGACATCGACTGCACCCTCACCGACGCGAGCGGCACCCGCACGGTGTACACGGGCAGCTTCGACTTCACCCGTGACGACACAGCCGCCGAGACGGTGACCGACATCCCGGCCGGCTCGAGCTGTGCGATCGAGGAGACCGTCGACGGCACCGCAACCGCCACGACGATCGCGATCGACGGCGACGACACCCCCGGAACCTCTGCGACGGCCCTCATCACGAGCGCCGCCACGGAGGTCGTGGTCACCAACACCTTCGCCCTCACCTCGGTCGAGGTCACGAAGGTCCGCTCGGGTGACACCGGCGCGGTCACGGGTGACGACGGTCAGGACCTGTGGGGCGTCGGGCCCTTCGAGGTGGAGCTCTCCTGCACCTTCGACGGCGCGGCGATCACGATCCCGGACGGTTCGACCCGCTCCCTGGACGGGACCAACGGCTACCTCGCCGAGTTCACCGGTCTTCCGGTGGGCGCCGACTGCGACATCGACGAGACCCGCACGGGCGGGGCGAATGTCGTGACCGTCTCCGACCCGACCTTCACCACGGCGACCACGCCGCAGGCGGTCACCGTCGAGAACGAGTTCCACCTCGGCGACCTCGCGGTGACGAAGACCTTCAGCGGTGCGGGCTCCGGCCAGTACGGCGTCGGCGACTTCGAGGTGACGCTCAGCTGCGAGCGGGTCGTCGACGGCGTCACCGAGACACTGGTCCTGCCGGACGACGGCGTCGCGCTCCTGGAGAGCACGAGCGGCTACGAGTACACCTACCGCGACCTCCCGGTCGGCGCCGAGTGCTCGCTCGCCGAGACCAAGGCCGGCTTCGCCACCGCGGTCACGATCGGTGCTCCGCAGACGATCACCCGCGCGAGCGTGGCGACCGCCGAGATCGA
>Ga0247810_10000635_pt1 | contig 32518 bp, 37 predicted proteins | sample UWRJL119311C1_FD_179918 | JGI IMG/M metagenome (GOLD analysis project Ga0247810, IMG submission 179918) | Plant litter microbial communities from Arlington Agricultural Research Station in Wisconsin, United States - UWRJ-L119-311C-1 | ecosystem: Environmental > Terrestrial > Plant litter >... | reverse complement strand
AACGAGGAAATTGAATATACTGATCTGTTTGATTTAGATAAACACTCATTTATCGATACTGAAGAGATTAAATAATACAAAATAAAGAATAGTCATTTGTTCTATTTGCCAAACTAAGAACAAATGATAATAAAAGATTTAAAAGACTTCGTTGATCTAATCAACTACATAGCCGATAAAAATGTATCGGAAAAACAATCACAAACAATCAATACTGAGGGTTTATCAAAATTTAAGGACAGTCTTTATGAAGTTCTGCAGTACATTGATAAATCCATTTCTCCGGAGAAATTAACGCCTCAAAAAAGAGAGCTGCACAATGCTTTGTGCAAACTTACATTTCAGGAAAGAAATTCATTGTCTCAGGCAATGCTTACTTCATATTTTACACCAAATTATATTGTTGATGCTTTAAGTAAATCAATTCATAATTATTGGGATAATAAAAATTTAGAGTCATATCAGATTTGTGAACCGTCAGCCGGTTCAGGAAAGTTTATTAAGCCGTTCCTTAATAGCAAAAGCTCGATTGATGCAGTTGAAATAGATAATTTTTCAGCAAAAATTCTTAAAAATAATTTTTCTTACCCGAATGTTCATATTTACAATACCGGTTATGAAGATTTCAAACCAAATAATTTATATGATTTAATTATAGGAAATGTACCTTTCGGTAATTTCTCTGTTTATGACCAGCATTTAACCAACGAGAACAAACTTCTAGTTAATGGTAAAATCCATAATTATTTTTTCATTAAAGGGCTTGAAAATGTAAAACCCGGAGGAATCATTTCTTTGATGACAACTTCTAGTATGAACAATGATTTTGAAGGTAAAGAATTGAGAGAAAAATTGGTAAAAGATTTGAACCTGATATCATGCATTAGATTCTCTGATCAAACTTTTAAAGAAAGTAAAACCAAAGTAGTAAGTGATTTACTAATATTTCAAAAACCATTAGAGCCTAAAAATAAAATTTCTAAGCGAGAAGCAGATTATATAGAACCCACTTTCTATTTGGAAGAGGAAAAGAAATTCCCAGTAAACAAATACCTTCTGAATAATCCCGAAAACATTTTAGGGAGCTTATATTTTACAACTGGAGTACTTGGAAGGGAAATTTTATCTGTTAAGGAAAATACTCCAGATGAAAATCATGAAAAACTATCCTCAATTTTAAACTCTGATTTTAAAAATTTTGGAATTGAAAAATTACTTGATATCGAGCTTCAAAATGATAAACAAATAAATAGATCATTAAGTTCTGAAACCCATGATTTAATTTTAAAATCTTATCCTTTTGTAGAACCTGGTAATATTATTTTTATTGACAACATTTTTCAAAAAGTTACTGTCAGTAATGATTCAATAAGTCATTTAGATAAAGTTCCATTTGTTGTTGCTCCTAAAGACCATCAAAAACTATCAGTTTTACTAGAACTGAGAGATACCTATAAAAAGCTGCGATTTGAACTTCGAGAAAATAATATTCCTAAAGTAAATATTTTACAGCAAAATTTAAATGAGCAGTATGATTTGTTTGTTTTTTTAGGAGATAATATAAATACTCTTTCAAACAGTAAATTGCTTGCATCTGAAACAGACAGTGATCTTCTTAAGGGTTTAGAAATTTTTGAAAATGGAGTTTGGAATAAAAGTGAACTATTTTCTAAAGATTTTAGCAGCTTAAAGATTGATAGCCCTAAAATTCAGACAATTGAAGATGCAATTGCTCTAAGCTTTCAAAAAAATGGTCGATTAGATATTAATTTTATTTCTTCTGTTTATCAGAAGGATTTTAATGATTGGGCCAAAGAAGCTTTAAATAAAGAATTGCTTTACATAAATCCGATAATAAAAGGATATGACAAAATTGATGGTTTTGAATTGGTTGTTCCTTCAAAATTTGTAAGTGGTTATGTCGAAGGGAAATTGAGTATTTATCAAAACTCCGGATTACTTCAGACAGATAATAAACTGGCAGACCTTATTGATAAAAATATTATTGATAAAGCTAAGGAAACTTTAATTAAGGCGATTCCATTTAAATTAAACATAGCGGAAATTAATCCGGGAATGGGGGAGCCGTGGGTTGATAATTCGATTTATGAATTATTTGCCAAAGAACATTTTAATACTCCGGACTTTTCAATAAATCATATTTCCGCAATTGATAAATATAAAATTTCTGGTCCTTATAGTAGTTTTGCAAATGCTAATTATTCTGTAGAAACCAACTCAAATAGAGTAGGGTATCTTAAAGTTTTTGAATATGCAATGGTTCACAATATTCCTGAATATAAGAAGGAAATTATTCGTGGTGATCAGAAAATGAAAGTTGCAGATAAAGACACTGTTAATGCAGTTATATTGGCTGTTGAAAAATTAAATACAGCATTTAGCAACTGGTTGCTGCAGAAAACTGATTTATGCGAGATTTTAGAAAATAAATACCATCTTCTCAATAATGCCATTGTGAAGGAAAATTATAATGTTTCCCTTTTAAATTTTGATGATGTAACAATGGTCAAGCCATATGATCATCAAAAAAATGCAGTATGGCAGAATATAAATCAATTAGGAGGTATTATTGATCATGAGGTTGGTTTTGGTAAATCTTTGACTATGGCCATGACTACCATGAAGAAGATTCAATTTGGTTTGACCTCAAAAGAATTAATTACCGGCTTAAATGCAAATTATGTCGCCATCTATGAAACTTATAAAGCTGCTTATCCAAAAGGTAAATTTTTATTAGTTGAGCCTGATGATCTTAAACCAGAAAAAAAACAGGAAACATTTTATAAAATTGCCAATAATAATTGGGATGCTGTTATCACAGCTCATTCATGTTTAATGAAATTCCCTATTGCTCCGTATACTCAAAAAGAGATCCTTCAGGAAACTATTAATGAAATTAAAAACACAGTCAATGACAGCGATGTAAGTAAACTTTTATCTCGAGGTGAAACAAATGCCCTAAATAAAAAACTTGTTGACGCAGAAGCTAAGTTTAAGTACGCAAACGACGTTATCAATAGCAGAAAGGAAAAAGGAACATTAATTTTTGATGATTTAGGATTTAATAGTTTGACAGTTGATGAAAGCCAGGAATTTAAAAATTTAAGTTTTACTACAAGACATTCCAGAGTAGCCGGCTTAGGTAATCAGGATGAAGTGCAAAAAACTACAAATTTATTGTCTTATGTGCGACATATTCAGGGCATTCACAATGGAGACAAAGGAATTACATTTGCTTCCGGAACAACTATCAGTAACAGTATTACGGAGCTCTATCTTCTTTTCAAATATTTAAGACCTGAAATGCTTAAAGATAAGGGAATGAATAATTTTGATCAGTGGGCCAGAGTTTTCGCTCGAAAAACAAATGAATATGAAGAGAGCGTTACCGGAATGATCAAACAGAAAGAAAGATTCAGGTACTTTGTTAAAGTTCCGGAACTCGCAAAAATGTATAATGATATCACCAATTATGCTGATTTTAATACTTTCCAGATTGAACGGCCAAAAGCTCAAACCAATTTAATTGCAATTGAACCCTACAAGGAACAGCTTGAGTATTTTGAGCGAATTAAAAAATTTGGGGAAACAAAAAATCCGGATTATTTAACTGGCAGATCTGCGCTTTCCGCTTCCGGAAAGAATATCCAAAAAGCTGTTGGATTAATTTGTACAAATCTTGGTAGAAAATCAGCTTTGTCTTTGAAATTAATTGATCCGAATTTTCCTGATCACCCAAATGACAAAATCAATACAATGTCAAAAGCAGTTATTGATTATTATAAAAAATATGATAGTGAGAAAGGTACTCAATTAGTTTTTTGTGATCAGGGTGTACCAGGTTCAGTTAATTATAATTTATACGCTTATATTAAATCTAATCTTGTAGCAAGAGGTATTCCTGAAAATGAAATTGCCTTTATTCATGACTGGGATAAAAATAGGCTTGCTCTTTTTTCAAAGGTAAATGCCGGTGAAATTAGAATTCTGATTGGATCTACTTCTAAAATGGGAATTGGAGTTAATGCTCAGGATAGAATTTGCGCGCTTCATCATTTAGATTTTCCCTGGCGTCCTACTGATATGGTTCAAAGAAACGGAAGAGCTGAGCGCCCAGGTAATATACTTTTGCCTAAATATGACAATGTGCTTAATGTCAATTATTATGCTACAAAACAATCTTTGGATTCTTATACATTTAATCTACTTCAGATTAAACATAACTTCATTTTACAAATTAAAAATTCAACGGTTTCCACCCGTGTTATTGATGAAGGTTTGATTGATGTTAATGGTAGTATGAATTTTTCTGAATATATGGCCGCATGCTCGTCTAATCAATATTTAACACAAAAGCTTCAGGTTGAAAAAAAATTGAATGGATTGATTGATAAGCAGAATTCTTATGATTTAAACTTTCGCCAAAAAACAAACCAATTGAGTTTTATTAAGGATGATATCCAAAAATGTGAACGTTTGATCGTTAAACTTACAAGTGATATCGATTTAAATAAAGATATGCAGACCAATTCGATTAATGGTAAAATTTTGTCTACAGAGAAAGATATCGCAACAGCGCTTAGATATCTGCTTGAAAATAAATTTAAGACTAAAGATTATGCAGAACCGTTCGTTAATTTTTCTAATGGTTTCGGACTGATTGTTTCCCCTAAGCATAAAAATATTGCTATAGACAAGGATAATTATAATGTTTTTCTGCAGACTGCTAATAAATTTAAGATTGGATGGAAATCAAATACGTTTGTAAAGGATGATTCTGAAGTGGCAAACTATGCAAAAAATTGTTTAAGCCGGATTGAAGTTTTGCTAAATAGTGAGACTAAAAAATTAGAAGGTCTTTTGGTTAATCAGAAGGAAATTAATGATGTGTTGACTAATAAAATTGATAGTACAGATGAAATTAAAAACTTGAAAAAAGAAATAGTAAAGCTTGATCATTTGATTGAACGAGAGAACAAGAAAATTAATAACGAAAGAGATGATGAAGATCAAAGTAAAGGTAAAGGTAGTAAGCCGAAATTGTAATTTGATTATAGTTTGCCGGTAATGTTTTTACCCTTTGGTTTTAGAAAATTTGACTTTGGAAAATTTTAATTCCTCTCCTTTTTTTTGGGGAGGTTTTTTTTTGATTATTAATTCTTCTTTTTGGGCGTTCCGTTGGTCAGGCTATCCACACTCAATTTTTTCCAGCAGAAAAAGCTGTAAAAAGATTTCAAACAATTGCTTCTATCCTTAACGCTTTTACCTAGATGATCTATTATGAACCAAAGGGAATAAAAACAGCTCTTATCTTTTGTGTTTTTGCTTGTGATATCCTTTAAATACAGGGGTTGAAGTGGTATCTTTAAGTAATGAAATAATAAAACAAGCTTAATTTTTAACAGAAAAACCATGAGCACATTTACACCTGAAGAATACGTAAAATATAAAGAATTTATTGATCTACATGCCAAAGAAGTATCTCAATACATTGTTAGTTGTGGATATGACTTCACACCTGGATCAATAAGTAAATTAGGTAATATAGAAGCAAAAAACGGCTTTATGGATTTTCCTGATTACGATGAAGACGAACCAATCGGAACTGCTGATTCTTTCGTGGTACTTTATTTTGACTATGTAGATGATGATATTGATTTTAATAAACTATATGATTTTTTCGAACAAAATTTAAGTTACTGTTTATTGAAAATCGCTGAATAAAATCCTAAAAAAAATAAAAAATGAAAACAAATTTATCAAAAGAGATAGCCAAGCTTAGAAATGTATTTGATAGCCTTACCACTAAAAAGGAAGCCCTCGAAACTTATATTGAAGACCGTGAAAATACATTTAATGATCGTTCTGAAAAATGGCAAGAGTCTGAGAAAGGAACGGATCACGAAGAAAAAACTCAAGAATTTCAGGAAAAGTTTGATGAATTTGACAGGCTTTTAAATGAATTGGAAGGCGTAATTGATGAACTAGAAGAGATATAAAAAGCTAAAAATTATGGAAAATTGGAAAAAAATAACTAGATATATTTCTAATAAATGGTATCATTTTGTGAGATTTATTACTCTTAGAGCCTATTTTCATGATCTTCTGCAGACTTATGTAGTTGAAGAGATTATGAAGACTTCCGTTGCTGTTAGGCATATTAACAATCCAAAGGTTGTTTTAGACCATTATACATCTACTACAATTCCAACCAGAGGTGATTTTATAATGGTGGGTGTATATAAAAATAAAAAATATTACAAAATAAAAAAGGTAATCTACTGTAATGGAATGGGAGGTTCCGTTATTGTTGATGATGTGAAAAACATTGAAAAAAAGAAATTTCTACTTTAAAACCGATGCTATGAAAAAATTCACATTAAAATTCTATGCCTGGAATGCAGCCAATTTGATTTGGCTGCTTTTAATTGGGTTCAGTATAGAAAATTGCACTATACCTATTTCTATTTCTTTAATTTTGATTCCGGTGCTAATAGTATTCATTCGTAATTTTTTCATGTATGGAGATTTTAATATTTTCAAAGATGATCTTGACCGCTCAATCTTGTTTATAGAAAAAAGATTAAAGGAAATTAAAAAAGACAATCTTAATACAAAATCTTAATCATTATGAGTAGATTAAAAAAAACATTCCAAAGGACGTTACACGAAATAGAAAATATGCCTAGAATTCTTCAAATTGTATTTGCTATTCTATTGGCTATATTTATTTATCAGATGGTGTCACTGTATTATATTCAGATTGAAATTAATAAAATTCAACATGAAATTGAAGTTTTGAAAAGATGGCCATTTTAAAAAAAGTTTGAAAAAAATTTTGCACCGGATAGTAAAAGTACTACCTTTGCATTGAATTATTAAATTATGTTCTATGAAATCGTCGGAATTACATCGCTACATTAAAAAATGTGGCTGGAAGTTTATTGGGGCTGAGGGTAGCCATTACATGTATGAAAAAGATGGGAGGAAGTATCCTGTACCATTTCACGGTTCTAAAGAAATCGGAGAAGGATTAAGAAAAAAAGTTGTAAAAGAAATGGGATTGTAGTAATCCAGTACTATAAGACAAGAATGTAACGATTTAAAATTCAGCAGGTTTTAAATTTATAATGCAAAGATCTTAAAGTATAAATGTTAAAGTTAACCCCTAAAATTACCCCCAAGTCGAGTATAAATCGATAAAATTAATATCTTAAATAATCAAAGATCAAACATCATAGATCAAATAATAATTAAAAATTCACACCAAAAAGGACTTAATCAAAAATCTTAATTTAAAAAAACAAATCAGAAACAAACTTAATTACACAAAAATACATTTATCAAACACTACTTATAATTAAGAATTTTTATCATGGGAGCAACTATTAAAATAATAATTGAAAAAACAGAAGGTTTATTTTCAGCTTATGCTGCAAATGTTGAAGGAATTTATGCGGGAGGAGAAACAGTTGAAGAAGTAAAACAGTCAGTTGTGGATTCCATCCGTTTATTAAAGGAATACAATGCACCTGAAAACTTACCTACAGCATTAAGAAAAGACTACACATTAGTTTATCATTTTGATGCTGTTAGCCTGTTAAATTATTATAAAGGTGTATTCACTAATTCTGCCCTGGAAAGAATTACAGGAATTAATCAAAAACAAATACAACATTATGCAAGCGGGCTTAAAAAACCTACTGAAACAACAACAAAAAAAATTGAAACCGCTTTGCATAAATTAGGAGAAGAACTTTTAGCAGTTGAACTTTAACAATATTTCTTAATCTGAAAGGAAACCGCAGTACTAACTACTGCGGTTTTTTTTTGTTATAATTTTTCATTAGGCTTTACAATTTTGGTAAGATCACGTATTATTGTGTGAAGGTTGAAATTAAAAAAACAAGATTTCTGTATAAGGAACAGGAATCTTTTAATATATAAAGAAAATTAAATATTTAAAATGAGTTTTAAAGCATTAACATCAAAAATTAAACTTGCTTATCCTCCAATAAGCGCATATGAATTTGAGCATTTGAAAACTGAAAAAGTAGTACAAGACTATATTCAAAATGCAATGATTTATGTACTGGCGCAAAGACCGGTTCTATCATTCGAAAAAATTGAGTTGGCTGAATTTGAAGATTGTATGGGGATTTCCTTTGAAATTCATAAACAAGGAAGTGAAAGTGTATTAAAATGTAATCTTCCGTTTCTTCAAGCTGAAATTGAAAGTGATCCCGAAAAAAGTGTTTTCATTGAAGTTGGTTCACATAGTTTGAAAACCATCGAAGTTGCAAATGTATATAATAAAATACATGGAATTAAATTACTCAATCATGAGCAAGAATTTATTCTTTGGCTTAGTCCGGATAAATTTATTTACGAGATTTTGAACGGACATTTAGAAGGAAGATTAGACGGTGACATTGATGAATTTATTTCATTTATAGTTCATTATGTTGGAAAAGCAACGGACCAAAATATATGGGATAGGCTTACTGGCCATTATACATTACAGCAAATACTAACCCTTCAAAAACCTATGATCGACGGCTCTTTACCTGCACATGAAGTAACTCTTTTACTTTTAAAAATTGACGACTTACTTTCTGTCTCAATTTTAAGTGATGACTTTTTGTATGAGGAAGATGGTCTGCCTTCAGAAAAAACAGTTTCTTTGGATTTAGAAAAAATGCTTGTCAAATTATTGAATCCGGAATTTAATCATCCCACTAAAAGATTTCCAAATTATCCAAAAAGTAAAGATGGCCTGCATAAATTTGAGTATAATAATTTCTCCTATCAGATATTAGACGCAGTAAAACTAAAATATGAAAGGTCTGAAATCTATGGAAATATTGACGAAAATTTAGCGGACCTTATTCTCATTAAAGAAAATGAATCAGTTGAAATTATAAAAAGAATTTAAATAGTTATGCATCAGCAAAAAAACTTATAAATGAATTTAACTCTTAAATATACCAGATATGAAAAAGATTAAAATTTTATTAATTCTAGTGCTAGCCACAACGAATTTAGTTGCTCAAACGCAATTGAAAAAGGATACTGCAAATAATAACGGAGAAAGCACGCAAGAATATGCGAATTTTGCTTATCAACTTTTTCCAACACATAATATGTATACATTTATCAAATTGGATACCCGAAATGGACAAATGTGGCAAGTTCAATGGAGTACAGAAAGCAAATCAAGATTTGAGACTATTCTTTCCGACTTCTCTTTAGTAATCAAAGAGGAAGAAAAGAATGGTAGATTCTTTCTTTATTCAACAACAAACATATACAATTTCATTCTGCTCGACAAAGTAGATGGTAGAACGTGGCAGGTACAGTGGGGTAGTGAAAAAGAAAGAGCGGTGTTGAGAATATATTAATTAAATTATTATATATTCTATGGAAGAATTATTAAATTTACTTTATGGAAAGTCACACACTCATATTGTCAACTACCAAAACAACAGTCCCTAAAGATATTAAAATAGATTTTGTAACAAATCTAATTAACAGAGGTTTGGCTCTAACTGAGTATTTTGGTGTAGAAATTGACAATCAAGCCGATTACGTAAGTCAAGATATGCAAAAAGTTAGCACTGATATTACCTACATTGAAATATATTTCGATACAGAAAAAGAAATAAATTATGAAGCATTGCGTGAGGATGAAGTGGACGAATTGATTTTAAATATAATTAGTCATTCAGATAAATTAGAGATCAGAACAAACGGAAAAGATGTCGTAGTTTATCTGTAATTTCTTGATTTAGAAAATAGCATTTTGATTTTATGGAAAATACTTTTTCCTGCTATTTCTCCCTGAACGATCATCAGGTTATCAGTTATTTTATAATACTTTGTTTTTTTATGCAAATGTATTTCTTTCATATTAAGTGAATCCCATACATTTTGTACTTCTTGATCACATGATCTATATATTTCATGTGCTTTTTTTTCTGCTAAAATATCAATTTCTGTATTTTTTAATTCCTCTATTTCAGATAATTGATATTTAATATAATTTTTTAAAATTCGTTCGCATTTTTCAAGATGCTCCCCGAAAAATTCATCTTCTTCTTCTATATCGTCATTTTCGTATTTCGAGTGTGGATAGGTAAATTGAATTACATTATTAATGCATTTTAAATCTTCTAAGAAGAAATCTTTTAAATGTTGATCAGGAATATTGCTAAAATAATTCATAATGAGTGTTTATGCTATAAAATAAAGTTACAGTATATTTGTAGTAATACATTAATTTTTAAAATTAAATCTTAATTATGAATTACGAAAAAATTAAAGTAGAGTTTGTTAAAGAGGTTGAAGAACTTTTATCGCGCAAACGAGAAGAGATTCAAAGATTATCCGGACTTGAACAAGTAACTGTAAAATTATTTCATTTAGACAATTTTCAGCAATTTGTAAAACAATTAAATATTAAGATCAATCGAATAATTGATGAAAATAATCTAGTATTTGAAAGTCAAGAAGACGGAGATAAATTTTCTACATTTATGAAGCCAACTTTCGAAAAATTCTATAAAGAATATACTGAAATCAGCAAATAATTAGATTTTTTATTTGTTTTCTTTTAGGTAAACTGTTTTATAATCAGCAGTATCTTTTAAAGTTTTTAATTCGTCTTCGCAGAGTTTCATTATCTCATCAAATTTTTCATCTATAATAGAATTTAATTCCTGGTCTTCAATATCAAATTCGGAATGTTCACTTATCATGTAATTCCTTAGTATATTCTGGCATCTTCTAATATGTTCCTCAATAAAGCTATGATCGTCATATAGATAATTCGGATAGCGAAATGCTATTAAATCATTTATGCAATTCAAATCTTCTAAAAAGAATTTTTTTAAATGCTCGTCTGTTAATTCGTCAATTGGGTTCATTTTTATAAATTTAAGATTAAGGGTATTTTAGGAAATTCGGTTAAGTTAGCTTCATAAGGTAAAGAAAACTCAGAATATTTTACGCTTTGATCTAGCCATGCAGCTTCATCTTGTTTCTTAAGTAAAACAGGCATCCTTGCATCATGTAAGTTGCCAGTTTTAATCGATTTACTATTGTGGATATATTTCATCAAATCGTTTCCTTCAGTAGTTATCATGCTATAGGTGTTCATCAATTGGCCAGTTTCCGGATTTTTAGAAGTCGTATATATTCCTGCGAATGTAAAAATTTCATCGTCCATTGACTTTAATTCATATTTATCTTTTGATTTCCCCTTTGGATCATTCCAGTGCCATTCATAATAGCCGGTAGCAATTATTAAACATCTGTTTTGGACGTAATTTCTATAAGAAGGTTTTTTGTCAATAGTTTCAATTCGCGCATTCAAAGTGTTTTCTCTAAATGACAGATCCTTTGCCCAAAAGGGGAGTAGCCCCCAATTATAATCTGTTGTAATTATGTTAGGGGAAGAATCTAAGATAATGGGAACATTCGGATAAGAAAAACCATTAATGAAATTCGATACAATAATGGCATCTTGATTTTCAATTTCTGCATTAAATCGATCTTTAAGATTTTTAGCCGGTGCATTTTGTTGCGTAAAAAAACACATATTTCTAAAGTTTGAAAATTTAACTATCTTAAAGATAATCATTTGAATTTGCTTTTACTTTTATAATGTCATTTAAATTTGTTGAGAAGCAAGGTGAGAGACTATCTTGTCGCATTTTCCATTTTCTTTTTAAATCTTGACTGCCAAATTTTATTTTATCACCTAACTTTAAATTCATTTTATCCATAACATTCATTAAAACTTTATGTTTTGGATTTTCATATTCAAACATTGAAAGCTGTTTAGTTTCATCCTGGCTAATACCCATAAGTATAACACCTGCTTTTTTATATTTGTATCCTGGTTCAAAAATCGAATCTAAGGCGATTTGTGCATATTTATTTAAGATAAATGTTGATGATGTTGGAAATGGTAATTTAACGGTTTTGAAGCCATGATATTGGGGTAATTCGGCTCGAAATCTGTTAGTATAGATAAATACATTGATCAGCTCGCAATTACTATTTTGCTTTCTTAATTTTTCACCGGCCAATGTTGCGAAAGTTGAAACCCTTTCACGCAAATCATCTTTATTTTCCATCATCACATCAAAGCTTCGAGTAGTTGCAATGTTTTGCTTAGGTTTAATATCTTCAAAATCAATTGTTGGCTCTCCTTCTAAGTCTTTTTTTAATCGCAAACCAACCACTGTAAAGTATTTTCTAACATAAGCATCGTTTAATTGAGTAAATTGATATGCAGTATGTACACCAATTGATTTCAATCTTTTTGAAAATTGACGGCCAATACCCCAGACATCTTCAATTGCTGTCCATTTAAGAGCTTTTATTCTTTTTTCCTCAGTATCTATTATATAATAATTATTAGTTCGCTCAGGGAACTTCTTTGCTATTTTATTGGCCACTTTCGCCAAAGCTTTAGTAGGAGCAAAGCCAACAGATATAGGAATGCCGATCCCTTTTTTTACCACTTTGTGCATTTCCGGTCCAATTTTGTCAAAGTCAAAATATTGGAATCCATTAAATTTTAGAAACGCTTCATCAATGCTGTAGATTTCTACTTCCGGTGAAAATTGTTTTATCAATGTCATTACTCTGTTAGACAGATCACCATACAAAACATAATTTGAAGAACATACGACAATTCCGTTTTCTTTTACCAGATCATTTATTTGAAAAATAGGAACACCCATTTTCACGCCTAGCGCTTTACTTTCGTTAGAGCGGGCCACGACGCAGCCGTCGTTATTAGAAAGCACGACTATTGGTTTGTTTCGAAGCTTTGGACGAAAAACCCTTTCGCAACTTGCGTAGAAATTATTACAGTCGATAAGCGCATACATAAATTAGTGTTTTCTGTGATATTTCAATGTGTGAGTTACAATACCCCAAATTTGAAATGATTCGTTGTCTGTAATTTGAATTGGCTTGAATTTTTCATTCTCAGGCATGAGCCAGACACAATCTTTGTTTACATGCAGTCTTTTTAGTGTAAAATCGTCGTAGATCAGACATACTGCAATATCTCCATTTTTAGGTTCTAGTGATCGATCAACAGCAATTACATCGTTATTTGATATTCCTGCTCCTTCCATACTCGAACCGGTTACCCTCGCACAAAAGATTGTCGATGGAGACGAACCAAAAACTTCTTTATCGAAGCTAATTGTTAGTTCCTGAAAATCATCTGCAGGAGATGGAAATCCCGCAGGAATACCATCTTCAAAATATGGAACTTCTTTGGAAGATGACAAATCTAAATCTAGAAAAGACACTCTGTTGTTTGTTAAAAATCTTTCTTTCATCACCGGTCATTTTTAAAACAGCAAAGTTATTATAGATTATAACAAAATGTAACGATTGGTTTGTTATAAATCAGAACATTATTTTTTGTTAAATAAAAATTGTTGTATTTGTCCTTCAAATTAAGGACTGTGACAACCCCATTCATTCAGTAAAATAATTTAAACCGGCTGTATTTACCCTTCAAACTAAGAGCTGTAACAACCCACTAGAAACACTAGCAGAAAGAGGAATAGTTGTGTTTACTCTTCAAATTAAGGACCGTAACAACCAGGCATATTTGCGCAAAAAGAAAATAGACGTTGTTTTTATCTTTCAAATTAAAGACTGCAACAACAAGCAACGACAATTTAACCAAGTAAATTATGTTGTTTTTATCCTTCAAATTAAGGACTGTAACAACGCACTTGGTCTGCATGGGTCGAAAAATAGGTTGTGTTTACCCTTCAAATTAAGGACTGTAACAACAAGAGGTAGTAAGCGAAACAAAAAGCACGGGTTGTTTTTACCTTTCAAATTAAGGACTGTAACAACAAGGATTAGATGAACAGGTTCAATACACGCGTTGTTTTTACCCTTCAAATTAAGGACTGTAACAACAGACGCTGAAGAGGAAGTCAATGTTAAATTGTTGTGTTTCCCTTCAAATTAAGGACTGTAACAACCAAATTTCTTCTTTATGTCAAACAACTTATGTTGTGTTACCCTTCAAATTAAGGACTGTAACAACTGTTTCAATTGAATACGGTGTTACTTGTGGGTTGTGTTTACCCTTCAAATTAAGGACTGTAACAACCACGTCTACCAAGTAAACAAAACAAAGCTTGTTGTGTTTAGCCTTCAAATTAAGGACTGTAACAACATTACCGTTGGCAGCCTTTATTATTGGGACATTCAATTTAGTTTTACTAGAAAAAAAATGATTTATAGGTAAACTTAATATTTCAATGAACGTTTTTATAATTTAAATGATTTAATATTTTTGAAGTTGCAGACTTAAGAAATTCGCTTATATTCTCACAATAAGAGTAATCCGGATTAATTACCATTTTACTCATCAAATAATGCATATAAGTGGCTTCAATAAATTGATTGTGGGCAAACTTGTTACGGATTAAAATTATGAAAAAGCAATATTGAACAAACTCAGATTTTTCTTTAATTGTCTCAATAGATGTATGTTCTATATTGTCTTCTTTAAGTTCCAGGAGCCATCTTATTTCTTGTGCAGCTGCTAAATTAAATTTTTCTAAAATTCCTTTTGTTACATAAAACTTAAAATTTGGATGTCTGTTTCCTTTGTAATCTTCTTGTTCAAAATCAGATGGATGATTTATACCATCAAAATTGTTTAAAGTTAAAATATCCTTTTCAAAATCCTGAAAGATTTTAAAAATATGCTCACGTCTGATTGTTTCATATGAATTGGATTTGATGAATAATTCATCATCCAGCATTTGTTTTGTCCAAATTTTGGCTGTATCATATTGCAGAAGTTTTTGCACTTTCGGATCAGCAATGAAATTTTTGAATTTACCTAAATCTTTTAATTTTACTGCAGGTTCTATTATCTGTCCTTGGTCAAAAGGTACAGTCATACTCCATATAAAATTATCATTAATAATATTTTGGCAACTATCTCCTGTTTTTCTATTACTTTGTATCAATGCCTTGTTTTCTCTTTTTATACGTTCTTCCTGAGTGAGATATAAGTCTTTAAGTTCTAATGAAATATTAGTATCAAATATTTTATTGTAAATGTTCTGTGCAATTAATTTAAGAAATAGATCCTGTGTTTTGATTTGTTTAATTTTTATATCTTGCTTTAATCTAAGTTTCGCGAACTGCTCATCTGTATTAAGTTTCTTTTTATTTTTAACAGCTTCCACATCTTTTAATTTCTCAAAGTCAAACCATTCAGTATAATCACGTTCTAAGTCATAAAAATTTTGAAACTGATGTGAGGATTGGTACGTGTACTGATACCAATCTGCATACAATTCCGGTGTTTCATTAATCTTTGCACCTTGTATGAATGTTGGCTTATCGTCAAAAATTCCCCTTGGAAAAACCAAAGCAGTTTTCAATAGTCTGTGAATTTGTTTCTGACTGGATTCGATCTTATACAACCATTCTTTAAAAATTTCAAATATCTGCTGCTGTTTGATAAATTTTTTCAGCAAACCGCTTTCTAACTCATAGCTTGAAAGATTCTCTGCAACCATTTGAAAATATTCTTTTCGTTTTTTTAGCCATACTTCATAGGCAGTGTCAAAACTTTTTGATTTCAATAACGAATCCCTTACCCATTGGCTGAAGTCAGAAGAATTCTCTTTGAAATTCCATACTGCTGATAGAGTATTAATAAGTTCTTCATTATTTATGTCAAATTTTGATAGAGAATGTTGAATCTGTGCAAATTGATATCCTTTTAACAGCTCTCGATTTTCCTTGGGCATAAATCGTTTTATATCATAAGCTAGCCAGCTGGCTTCAATTCCTAGTTCTCTCGTTGTAAAAACATACTTGCGTCTCTGACTAATGTTTTTAGTATCTTTTCTGTTCTGAGAAATTAAGGCAAGTTTTTGTTCTGTTATTTCAATTTCACGATTTGCAGCTCTTACAATTTTAGCCGTATCAATTTGCACCTGATCTGTACTTTTTCTGAGTTTTTTTGTAATATGAGAGGAGGATATATTTTGCGTTGGACTATAATCCTGAATTATTTTAAACCTTGCTACTAACTTAGCTACCATTCTGTCTTCTATTTCTTTAGCCGGAACTCCTTTTACAAGTAATTCGTAAAGCAGGGCAGGCAGTTCGTTTAATGACAGCATAGCCAAAGGTGGGCCAATGTAAGTGTTTTTGAATTTACCACCTTGAATATCTGAATCAACCAGTTGTGTAATTTGCTCTTTATTTAATTTTGCTTCGTCTCTCGTTATGTTTTTCTTTTCTTTATTTTTATCATTTTCTTCTGGTTGATTTTTAATCTGTTTCAACTGACCATACAACTTTTTTGCACCCTCCAATTTACTATTCTGCAGGTTTATGAAAATAGGGATATTGTTTGCTGCAAAATTATATGACGGGTTTGGAAATATTTCCCAACCGTTTATATCATCTTCATTTTTATTGTTTTGAATGTAACTTGATTTTAAATTTGACACCTCAGATAACCTACTAAAGACGTTAATTTTCTCTTTTACAATTCTTTCTGTCTGAAATGCGGTACCCTGAATATCCTTAAGCCTACGGTCATGTACAAAGTTTCCTAAATGAATCTGAAAACGAAGTGTAGGGAAGTCAGCAAATTGATCCAAATAGCGTAGAGCAAAATAGTTGAATTTATTTTCATAACGTTTTCGTATGACGGGATGAACAACTATAGAGTCTTCAAGGCTTAGATCTTCCTTTCCTGATTTAAGATATTCGTTGATATCTTCAATAAAACTATTTTGTTTTTCTTTATCGAGTGTTACGTAAACTTCATCCGGAACTTTACTTAATTCATCAATAATTTGTATTAACAGTCCTTCTTGTTGAAAGTGCCCGGCTAATCTATGCTTATGTCCTTTATATGCCAGATAAGAAAATACCCAGTGAGTTGCCATAAACTTTATGTTGTTGCTTAGATCATCAGACTTAACAAATTTAGCTTTAAATCCTCTTACGCGAGATCGTAAGTCTTCGCTCTCTTTTTTTGTTAGAAACATACCCAATAGAAAGATCAGACCGCTTTGGGAGAGTATAATGTTGTTTTCTGCGGTTCCGTTTAATTTTGATTTGTAAACCTGATTTACTTGGTCTTTTTTATACAAAAGATGAAAAAAAGAATCATTTAAGACACTGTTTTTAATAGATATATCATCTAAATTAACCTTTTTCCCCTCCTTTTTCATTTGTTCCAACTGTTGTTTTTTAGATTTATAGAGTTGGTCTAAATTTTCAGAAAGGTTTTTACTGAGAAGATGTCTTGTCTTGTCATCTTTCATTTTATGTTTCTTGACATCTTGAACAATTGTAAGAAATGTATCGTCGAGAAAGTTGAAAAAGTTTTCATCAATTTCAAGTTGTTTGTGATAATAATGGGTGTAAAAGTTTCGTAAATCATTTATAGTCTTTATTAATTGAACAAATCTCAATCTAAAATGATTTCGATTATTATTTTCCTTTTCAATGTAATTAATTATTGGAAAATACATCTTTAAAAAATCGATACGAGTTTTGTATTCCGCATCTGAGACGGTATCAGAAAAGCATTCGTCGATTAATGCAGTATTATTAATCTTTTTTTCATCATTACTTACTTTTCGATATCTATTATTAAAGGAGTTAAAGACAGTCGCGATGTTATTTTCAGCTAAATTTAGAAAACCCCCAAAGAAATGTTTATCTGCTTTAATACTATGATCATACTGAATCCCCATTCCTAGCTTTTCTTTTTCCATATCTTTTTATAATTTAAATTTGATAATGATCACATGTTACTTGAAAATTTTAAGGAGTCAACATGTTGGTTAGTTTTTATTTTTCTCTATTAGTTTGTTTTTAACCTTAAGTACTGTGTTCTTGGAACAGTTACAAAGTTTTGCAATATCACTTATTGATGGTGAGTTTGACTTTTTTAAATAAGTAATTACTGTTTGATATTTTGCCAGGAATTTATCAGTTGATTCGTAACTGTTTTTTTCTCTGCCTTTATAAATCCCATTTGCTTTAGCTATTGCTATTCCTTCTTTCTGTCTTTCCAACATAGTTTCTCTTTCCATTTCACTTACGTTGGCCAATACACTAACAATTAATTTAAAAGTTGGAGATTCTTTGCCATTAAGAAGACTTTCTAATCCCAAATTATCCACTTTTAAACAAACGTTATAGGAGTGGAGTTTTTGTATTGTTTGTAAAATATCTAATGTATTTCGACCTATTCGATCTATGCTAGAGATACTAAGATAATTTATTTTTTTCCCAGGGATTTCTTCTAAAAGTTTTATCCCTTCAGGGCGCATGGAAAATTGTACAGCTCCACTTATTTTATCTATATATAAAATTTCATCTTTATATTGTCTGGCCAGTTGGCGTGCTATATTTTGAGTAAGGGAGGAAACTCTTATGTAACGTGCTTTCATAATCTATTAGATCAAATTTAGGATGGGTGCTTTTGCTATGGCTTTAAAAGCTGTAAACTGTTTTGTAAATATACTTTTATATATCAACAATAGAGTATAATCTAAAAACAGACTTTATAATTATTTTATGGGTAATATATTACTCATATCATAATATTTTGTATATTTGTAACATAAAGGTTACATCATGGAAGAAATTAAAAGTTTAGAAGAATACATGGTTTTGATTGGTGATAAATTAGAAAAGCTTCGCCAAAACATGGACATGACGCAAAGTGATATCACTGATGAAGTTGGGATTAGCAGAAAAACTGTAAGTTCAATTGAGAACGGGAGTAATTTTTCGGTTGAAAATTTAGTAAAATTACTAATCACATATAATAGAATTGAACCATTTTTAAACATGCTAAGCTTACCTTATGATTTTGATATTAAAGAATATAAAAAAGAACTAAAAGAGTTTAACAGTAAATTTAAAAACGAATGGTGGTACAAGCAAAAATCTGGGGAGAAATAGTTGGAGAACTGTTTTTTAAAGAAGATATCAGGCAAATATTTTTCACTTATAATTCTGAATTTTTAAAAAAAGGTTTGGAGATATCTCCTATTTTAATGCCAACCGATTCAAGAGAAAAAATCATATCGTTTCCGGTACTAAATTTTGAAACCTTCAAAGACTTACCTCCGGTTTTTTCTGATTCTTTACCAGACAAATTTGGTAATGCTGTATTAAACAAATATTTGGAAACTAGCGGAAGATCAATAGAAGATATAAATCCCTTGGAAAGACTTACCTATGTGGGTATTAGAGGTATGGGAGCATTAGAATATTTCCCATTAAAAAATTCTAATCACTATAATGAAAAAGAACTTGTAATATCTGACATTGTTGAGATAGCGAAAGATATTCTTTCAAATAAGGAGAATATAAGACATAGTTCCTTAGAAGATATTGTTCACATTGGAACTTCTGCAGGGGGAGCTAGACCAAAGGCGCTTATAGCAAAAAATAATATCACAAATGAATATGTGTCCGGAGACATTTTGCATCCAGGTAAAGATTATTCATATTACCTTTTAAAAATTGATGGAGCTTCAGATGCAAAAGACAGCTTAAGCAATCAGTTTGGAAAGATTGAATATGCATATCACAAACTCGCTACCCATTGTGGAATAAGTATGACTAAATCAGAAATTCTTAGCGAGAATGGAAGGGATCATTTTTTGACAGAACGATTTGACAGAATTAATGGTGAGAAATTGCATACGCAGTCATTAAATTCGATGGCCAATATGGATTTTAATAATCCATTAATTCACAGTTATGAGCAATGTTTTAATACTATGCAAAAGCTAAAATTAAATCAGAACGAAATAGATCAGCAATATTTAAGAATGGTATTTAATGTTGTTGCCCGGAATCTAGATGATCATACTAAAAACATTTGTTTTTTAATGGATAAAACCGGAAAATGGACACTTAGTCCGGCTTATGATATTACCTATGCATATGATCCATCAAATAGATGGCTTAAGCAGCATCAAATGTCTGTGAATAATAAGAGAAACAATATAACATTTCAGGATTTAATTGCCGTAGGAGAAAAGTTTTCGGTCACTAATCCAAGTCAGATAATTAACCAGGTAACACAAGGTGTATCTTCTTGGGTAAAAATTGCTTCAGACTTAAATATTTCTGCAGACAGAATTAAGCATGTTGAAAGTAATCTGCTATATAAATCTATTATTGAGCCGAAAAATATAAAAGCTGTAATAAAAGAAGGACTGACTTCAGAACAAAAAATTAAAAAAGCCGTAGATTTTCATTTAAATAATAAATATGATTCTAAAATGAATAATATTTCTTTACAAGGTTTAGCTGCTCCATTAAATAAAGCTCTAATGAAAAACTACGAATTTTCGTTAACTCTAGAAGAATTAAAACAAGTACATCAATTAGTGGTAAGTCAAAATAAAACTATTGGCAGGAAAATATAACACCTTTTTAAATGCAAATTTTGACTTTTATAATTCCTTTAAAATAACTCAAACTTAATTAATATGGCACTATCATTCACATCTGTAGAAAAAGCTTATAAAGTTTTTCATATATTAAAAACAGAATATGTACAAGATTTAAGAATTCCTACTTGGCCAGAAGACATGGGTGAATGGGAGATTGAAGAACAAGAGAATCCAAAGCAAAATGTTGTTCACGGTTGGGGGAAAAAGTCTGATGATGGTTGGGAAAGTATTTCGTTCTTTATTGAAAATCCATCTGAAGAATTAAAAAAAGGTTTTGAGGATCTTAAAAAGCAAGTTCCAAACTCATCATTAAATGAGCCTTATCATAAAAATGACAAACTTTGGGTAATAGGTTGGTTTTAAAAAATAAAATTATGGATTCAGTTTTAGGTTTATCATCAATTCTTTTTGGACTAATATTAATATTTTCAATATTAAGTCATTTAGAAAGCACCAAATATTTTATTGAAGAATCTAATTGGCGTTATGCAGCATTATTCCTTTCATTATTTGGTTTTATTGTCTTTACAAGTCACTTTATTTTAAATTTCTTTATTTAAATTGGATATCAAACTCTACATAAAAAGCAAATAAATATGGACATTCGCAATTTCTACTTATCGGTTTTCATTACCCTTTTTTTATCACTTTCTGTTTATTCACAATCTGGTAAAATTGTTAGGATTAAAGATGGCGATACCGTTGTTTTACTTGATTCAGATAATAATCAAATTACTTTACGTTTAGCCGAAGTAGATTGTCCGGAGAGTTCTCAGGCATTTGGAAAAAAAGCAAAGGAATTTACTTCTACCGAAGTGGCCAATAAAACAGTAAGCTATAAAATTATTAATACTGATAGGTATGGAAGGTATATTGCCAAAATATACTATAACAATAAATATCTATCTGCGGAAATTATAAAAAATGGTTTTGGATGGCATTATAAAAAATATTCTAAATCTATTGAATTAAGTAATTTCGAAAGCGCTGCCAAAAAAAAGAAAATAGGGTTATGGAGTAGTGATCAAAATATTGCGCCCTGGGATTATAGAAATGAAAGAAGAAATAAATATTAATGAACTTTTCCCCCCTTTGGTTTAAAAATTCGACTTCGGAGAATTTCATTCCTCACTTTTTTGAGGCTTCCTAATTTTATCTTTTAGCAATTTATAAATGAACCAAAGGGAATAAAAATCAATGTTTTTTTAGCTCAATAATGGAGTATAATACTCTATAAAAAAGTGCTTATGTCGTATCTTTGAATAGAAGAAAAACACAAATGATGAAAGATTTATATTTTGTTTCAGCGAGTCTTTTAGAAAAATTTAGAGATAACAATTCGTGTAGTTTAATATCTGAAAATAGACTCTGCAGAATTATGGATTTTCAAAACAAAAAAATTATAATCATTTCAAGCTGCTCTTCTAAAAATGTAGTTCATTGGATAACAGCATATGTAGTAGAACCTTTATCATTTTATAAAGATAGTGTTTATACTTACGATGAACATGTAAAAGGAGTAATTGATGGAACGCTTGAAAGAGGATATAAAGGAATAGAAATAACTTCGAAGTATGGTCAAATGGTCATTAGCGGAGAACCTTTTACAGTAAGACCAAATCAATTATTAGAACCAAAACAATTAGCTTTTTTCTAAACCAACAATTTAAAAATATATTATCATGAAAGACATTATAACAAGCAAAACAAAAGTATTTTCATTATTTGGAAAGTCTGGAGCAATGGAAGAAATTAAATCTGTTCCGGAACTGCCTATAGGGTGCAAGATTTATTGTTATGGTTTTGGTATGACTGAGAAAGAAGGTGCTATAATTTCGCCACGTAATCAATTTGGTCAATATAAATGTGTTTATATCTCAGATTTTGAATCAGGATTTTTTACCCTTGAGGAATATTCAAGACCACATTCAAAAAAGTTTGGTATTGGAAATTACTTTGATGATAATTTACAAACTATTGATGAATCAACCTTAGAGGATTATATTTTGAAAGCTGAAATTGCTGTAAATATTGAAAAAGAAATTGAAGAAGAAAAAGAAGCTTTTGATAACAAGGAAAAAAATGAGTTACCTAAAAAATATCCTCATTTAACTGTTAATACTCAGGACGATCAAAATATTACTAAAAAGAATTTAGTTGCAGATTTGAAAAAGAATTTTCCAAATGTAAAATTTTCTGTAAAAAAATCTAATTACAGTACTTATAACATCTCCTGGACAGATGGTCCGGCAGAAAGCGATGTAGAGGAAATTGCGTCTAAATTTGAAGGATATACAACAGATATTACTGGTGATTATCGTGACCCTGATCCATCAAATTTTAATAAAGTATTTGGAGATTTTAAATATGTTTTTTATTCAAGATCTGCCAGTGAAAGTGTTACAAAATGTAAAGAAAATTTACATGAAGTTATAGGAACAGTTAGTAATGGTTATCCAAGTGAAGCAGGAGACATTTTTTACAAAACTTTTAGAAATACATCTTTTCCAGTTGGATCAAATGTAAAATCAATTCAAATGAAAAAAGGTTTTACAGGAAGCTATACTGATTCATTTGAATTTGTTTTTGAAAGCAATGAAAAAACTAAATTGAATATTGAGACTAATTGCGATATTTTCCTTGTAGATTATAGTTTAAAGGCAATTGCGGTTTTTGGAAATACTAAAGAAATTAAAGATCAATTAAAAGAATTAGGAGGGAAATTTAATAATAACCTGACTTATAACGATATTAAACAAGCAGGTTGGATTTTTTCAAATAAGAAAACAGAAGAGGTGATAAGCGCCTTGAAAATCGAAAAAAAATCTTAAACCAAAGGGAATAAAAACAAGTGTTTTTTTTGAACATAAACAGAGTATAATACTTTATTAAATAACATTTCTACACTATCTTTATGTAGGAAATAAAAGGAATAGGAATAATGGAAAATTTAAAATTTACAAACTATCAGGAAGAAATATCAATTGTAGAATATCAACCGGTTAAATATTTAAAAGATGTTGATTTTTTATTTTTTGATGCAGATTATGAAGAGCTAAGTATTGAAGAAAAATTATTAATTGTAGTACTGGATAGAGATGGTTTTTTTTTCACGGAAATAAAACCTTCTCCAGGCTTTTTAATACTGCTTAAAAGACATAGTATTTATGTTGAAGCTTTTAGTTTCTATAATGGAATGTCAAAAATATATGGAGTATTTTTAAAATTGTTCATAAAAAACAATCCAAATCAGTCAACAAGCAATTTTTATCGAAATAATTAAAAATATTAACTAAAATGAAAACATGTTAAAAATTTTAATATATTTGAAGAAAATTATTTTAATGGAAAAACAAGTTGTAATATTCGAAGTTCTTAAGTTTTTAGCAGTTTTATTATTCTTAGCCAGTTTTATTATCCTCGCCAAAAAAGCAAAGGTAATCGTGAATTGTTTATATGATATCTTAAGTGAAAAAAAGATAGAGTTAGAAGATAAATACCGTAAAAAATTATTAGCAAAAGTGGTTAAGAATCAATTATCATTTAAGCCTTTTGAAAAGAAAAAATTAGAAAGTTTTTTAAACAAAGAAGTATTTGAATCTTTAGAATTCAAATCAAATATTAAACCCAAAGTCATTGTATAATTAAAAATTAAACGTCATGAATGTAGCTTTAAAAATATTATTAGGATTATTAAAAATCACTTGGTTTTGTTTCATGCTTGTAATTAAAGTAATGTTTGCATTCATGATGAACGTTAAATAATAGTTGGTTGGTTTTTTTTATTTTTTTATTTTTTGGTAGTAAACCCTTATTGATATAATTGATAAGGGTTTTAATTTATTCCGTACGTATTCCGTACGTTTTACGTACGTTTTTTTGTATATTTGATTTCTTAATATTTAAAACTAAAACAATGTCAACGACTAAATCATCAGTAAAAACAGTAAGTGTAAATGTAACAGCTTTTAGAGATAATCTTAAAGATTATTTAGAAGTAGCAGAAAAAGACGTATTAATTATTAATGGGAAAAATGGTAAAAGATTTATTGTTACCCCTTTAAATGATATCGAGGAGAGCTTTACTAAAACAATTTCGAAGCTTAATTCTAAAATCAATAAAAATGATATAAATAATGGATAATATAAAAAGCAGTTTAATGCCAAAAGTTCAGTATACGACTGAACTAGCAACAAATTTACCCGATTCGGCTCAGTTCCCTCAAAGACTTTATTCTTTCTTAGAAAAAGCTAGAAGTGATGAAAACAACCCGTTGACAATCCATGCTCTACGAGTTATCTTAGTTTTAATTTCTATTGTAAAAAAAGACCAGGTATTTTCTACTCAACAATTAGACTTGTTTGATGAAGATTGGTATTCTACTGAGAAATCAACTAATGATCAAGTACAGTTTTTTTTAAAGCTGAAAGATTTAGTTCCAAAAGGATCTAAAAATTATGATTACGCTAAAGATGGTCTGAAATTTCTTTTAAAATTTGTTACTGAAGAAAAGTTGATGATTAAAGGCAAAGAAGTTGAACTTCATAGTTCGGTTATAAGTAATTTGGTTTTTAACGATGGTGATAAAGGAGCTAAATTCTATATGCATCAATATTGGTATAGAATTTTTATTGATATTAGTAAAGGCTACAATCGAATTGCAACAAATTCAATTTTTAATATATCTTCATTACACGCTTATTTGTTTTATCTGTTTTTAACTACACTAAGAAGATCAAAGCAAGATGCCGGTAGTTGTGAAATGCGCATGGACACAATAAATGAAAAGTTTAATACTAATTATAAGTATTGGTCTAAAATAAAAGAAAAGATCTTAGAACCAGTTAAAACAGCTTTGGATGCTAATTCGGAATTATCATTTAATTACAGTTGGCCGATTGAAGGAGACAAGGTTACTATTGTGGCATATGAAACGAAAAAAATTGCTCCGGAACTCAAATCAGACATTGATTATAGAATTGATAAAGCTGTCAGATATAAAAAAACTAAGCATAGCTTAAATGAAATACAAGTGGGACAATTAACGGGTATTTATAAGAAATATAGCTATGAGACAGTTTCTACTGCAATTAAAAGAAAACAGGAATTACAAAAATTGAAAGGTGAGGTTTATCTAAAAAAACTGCAAGAAATATTATACGCTTACATTGAAAAAAAGCATGAAAATAAAAAGTTAACTTCTGTTTAAAAATAGTATTTATTTCGGGAAGAAAGAAGTATTTAATTCGGGAAACATACTGATATAAATAGTTGTAATACAGTAAAATATATATTCGGTTAACAAAAAGAAACTGTTCAAATTGCTTTAAAATATTCTACTAAGACATACAAGCAAGCAAAAAGTATTTATTTCGGGAAGAATATTAAGCAAATTACAGTAAAAAGTATTTTTTTCGGGAAAAAAAGTACCTAGTTGGGGAAGTAAGTAGTATTTATTTCGGGAAATTTATATCTGTCAAGCCTTATGAAATAAGAAAATAGGTTTTTTGTAGGTAATAAAATTATATAATAGTATGGGTTTAGTAGCAAAAATATAGGTGTTTTCGGCTAAAAGTACCTAGTAGGGGAAGAAAAAGTACCTAGTAGGGGAAGAGAAGTACCTAGTAGGGGAAGAAAAAGTACCTAATAGGGGAAATGGAACTCTCGAAAAAGTATTTATTTCGGGAAAAAAACAGCAATTAACCCCTGTATATCAAGGTTTTGGGTTTTAAGAGTGTTGGTTTTGTGTCGTTCGCTAAAAACTATATAAAACTTAAAAAAAAAATTAAAAATATTAATAAGGATATAAAAAAATCAAGAAAAATGATTTTTTTAAGACCTTCTATTTGCTTCGCAAAATTGAAATCTACAATAAACCCAAGGGAAATAAGAATTTTTGGACAATCCCTTAGGTTTCGAATTTTTAAAAATTATAAAAATGCGGTTTTTTAAAAAAGTATTTATTTCGGGAAATTTGAACAAAAATAGATCAGCGCTGATTATGTTGTTTGTTTCAATAAGTTGTTTTTCCCAAAAAAAAGAAGTTTCTGCGACAGAAAAAATTGAACAATATATCAGTTTATCGTCAACACCGGCAGATCTTAAAAAAATCGAAATATTTGAAAATGAATTTTCGGACATATTCAAATATTATCCAAATATCAATCCAATTAATCCAAAAGTCAAACCTGGTCTTTCTTCTGGGTTTAGTTCGAAACGTCTTCATCCATTAGAACGTGATATAAAATCTCATAATGGTGTTGATATAGTAGCAAAAGAAAATACTCCGGTATATGCTTCAGCAAATGGAATTGTAGTAAAAAGTAAATTTTTTAATGGCAAAGCTGGCCACTCAGTTGAACTAAAACACAAATATGGATTTAAAACCCGATATTTTCATTTGAATCTCTTTATTGTTAAATCAGGAGAAAGTGTCGCAAAAGGTCAAATTATTGGTTATTTAGGCAATTCTGGAGCTTCAACTGGATTTCATTTGCATTATGAAATTTTAAAAAATGGAAAATACATAAATCCTAAAAAATTTCTGCACATTGGAGAATAAAAATATTGAAATATTATTTAGAAAAGCAGCTTCGCTCCAGGAAGAAATGCGTGAAATTTTTAAAAGAAATGATTTGAAAAATACGCAGCTAAAATATCTCCCAAAAAAGGAATTTGAATTGTGGATTAAGTTACACAATGAAAGTGTCATTTTAACTAAAAAAATCAGCAAAATCATTTCCAGGAAGAGCTGAATTAACAGAGTATAATACTTGATTATATATCATTTTGTTGTATATTTGATTACAATATTTAAACATGGATATAACAGAAGAAAACATAGAAAAACCAGTAAAACTTTCATTTATTATTTCTGATGAAAGCAAAAAATTCATTACTCAATTAGTTTATACAAAAATTGTACAAGGTCATTTAAAATTTTGTTTAACTGATACAATTTTAGAAAGTGTGGCCATTCTTCAGAAAAAAAATCCAAATATTCCAGAGAGAAAAGATATTACTAGAAGATTTAATAAAAGAGGTGCAAGTAAAACACCAGTTAAAGGTTCTAAAACGTCAATTTTAATACCAATTTTAGTTTTTGAATGGATTGAAAATTATATCTGTTATAGAATTGAAAGTGATATTTTATATACAAGAACCTTATTTATTAATGACCTGGTTAATTTACTTAAAAGGAAGTATAAAGGGAAACTTTTAATTGTTCCGGAACTTTAATTTTTTCCTGGTATTATTGAAATAAATTTGATTTTTAATTGTAGAAAAAAAGATTTTTTATAGCAGAAAAAACTATAAAAAATCGGTTTGATTTATACTTTATTTGTCATTGATGCTGCACAAATTAATGAACCAAAGGGAATAAAAACAAATATTTATTTTAGCCAATAATGGAGTATTATACTCTATAAAAACACATATTAGTCGTATCTTTGAATAGAACAAAAAAGCAAAGTAAATGACACCAAATCAAGAATATAGAAATTTATCAAAGTTTGAAAAACACAAAGAAATTAGAGAAAATCTTATATCTTTTTGTGAAAGAAAAGCTTATGCAAAATATTTAAGAGCTATTTGGCTAAACGATATTAAAACGATTGATTTTTTTGAATCTTTTGGCGATAGACCCACTCAAATAATAAGTAATTATAGAAACTACGAACAAAATTTACTTTTTGGTTTTGGACGAAAAAAGTTTGATAAAAATAATTGGCTTAAAAGACCAGTGTTTTTAGAAAAAGAAGATATTTTAATTTACATTCATAAAAATGGATGGAAAAATGAAAATAAGATTGAAGTTGCAGTTGGCAATAACGGAAAATGGACAAATGGAATATGGTGTCAAACTGATACTGGAGGTAATGTAAATGGAATTAGTGCTTGGGGAGGTATTTTTGATACTAAAGAACAAGCTATAATCAATGCTTGCCATAGAGTTATAAAATTTCATGAACAACAAAATTGGAGCTCGGCTAATAAAGTAATAAATGCAGCTCTTGAAATAATTGAAAAAGCTAAAGGCAATAGACCAGTTCAATTATCTCTCTCATTATTTTAAATAAAAAAACCTCTCGATTAGAGAGGTTTAAAAGAAAATTATTTGGGATCGTTTTCCATTTCATTTTTATAGTAAACTAATTCATCTTTTAAGTTAGCTACGTTCAATTTAAAGATTTCTTTGTTTTTTTCTTTAGAAGCTTTTTTAGCAATATGATTAAGCATACTGTATTTTACGCTGTCTTTTGCGTATAGCTCTTGAATTAAAGGAAGAACTTCTTTTTCAAAGTTTTCTTTTTGAATGTCCTTTTTTACAACTGATGATTTAATTGATTTAAGATTGTCTTTTTCAGAAACTTCTTTTTTACAAGAAATAACGCTGATCATCAAGACTAAACAAAAAAGTAATTTTAAAGATTTCATAGATTAAGGATTTAGATTAAAAATTTTGACAAATATATTAAAAATATTAACTACTTTTGAAAAGTATTAAAAATATTAACGACTAAAAATATAAATAAAAACTTATATTTGCACACTTTTACAAATACCGTTAAATAATAACCCAAATTAAATATTAATAAATAAATTAAAAAAAATGAAAAAAATTGTAAGAATACTAGGAATCAGTTTATCTGTAATTGTATTAGGAATGTCTGTAGTATCATGCTCGAGTAATGATGATGAAGATAACTCACTTCCAGGAACTAACCCAAGTACATTATCAGGAACTTATAAAGTATCAGTTGCTATTGTAGATACTGCTGTGGATAGTAATAATGATGGAATTTCAAGCCAAGACCTTTTAGTTGAAGGTTACAACGCTTGTGGTTTTGATGATGCAATTGAAATCACTGATAAAACTTTTTCAGTAATTAGAAAAGGTGTTAGTTGTAATGCTGACGAAAAAAACGAAGTGTATGATTATAAGTACGATGATAAAACTAAAAATTTAGATTTGTACTTAAACGGAAAACTTGTAGAAACTTTAAAAGGAGCATATATTGAAAATGACAATAATGTAAAAAAATTATTTTATGATAGATATGATTCAGTTTTAAAACAAACTATCTATTTTAAATTAACTAAAGCATAATAAATATGTAGAATAAAAAAAGAGTCTAAAAATAGACTCTTTTTTTTATTTCTAACAATAATGAAAGAGGCTGTATTATACAGCCTCTTTTTTTGTTTAATATATTACCATTCATTATTACGCCATGTTCCAGTAGTGGTAGTTACGATACCGTTACTATCTGTGACTTTTAAACTATAAGATTTCAAGTTAAAATCATCTCGACGTGATCTATTGTCTGCTACAAATTTAAATTCTTGACCATATGGTACTCCTAACACAACGGTAGGTGATAAATTAAATACTTCACCATTAACAGTAAGTACTACTGAAGTAATTGTAGCACCTGATTGTGTTAAAAATTTCATGTGTATATACCATCTCCATTGATCTTCGTGACCACCACCTCTATTGAAGAAATCCAAACTGGTAAAAATATCAGTAGGAGTTGGTTTTTGATATGCAGTTATATTTACATTTACTGTTTTAGTTTGCAGTGTTGTTTTATTTCTTACTGTAAAAATAATTGATATATTTCCTTGACCAGTAACTGATAATAATCTATCAAAACTACCAGTTTGTATAGGATTCCATTGATTTGCATTTACTAAGTTACCGGCATATCTAATACTTACGCTTCCACTTGTTACAGCATAGCTCATTTCATAATCTGTTCCAGATTCTACTGCTTCAGTTACGTCAAAGTTTAAATTGGTTGACTCACCAACATTCACTGTATTAGATTGTGCACCACCTGTGAAGGTGAATTCAGTATTTTTAACCTGGAACATTATTATAGATGATTTAGATAAACCATTACTATTTTTTACTTCCACTAGTACATAAATATTTCCGGCAGTAGTACCTTTAAATATTAAAGATGATGTGCCTAAAGCAATTGGTTCATATGATCCTAAAGAAACAGGGTTTCCATTTTGAGTGATAATTCCTTTTCCAGTTGTTCCGGAATCAAATGAATATTTAACCTCGTATGAAATAGAAGGATCAGGAATTAATTGAGCCAAGAATAATGAAAAATCCTTAGTTTGATTTAAAAACATAGATCCATCACCAGATGATGATAATGTATAATCATTGTTTATGAAACTTATGCTAACATCTGACTTTTTACTTATGTTAATTTGATTCACAACTGTAAATACTAAATCATGTTTACCTGCTTTAGTCCCCTTGTATGATCCGGTTGATGCACCAATTACAAATGGTATAACTTCTCCTGCAGTATATTCAATTCCGTTATACGTAAAAGTACCTGTACTGCTAGTGGTAAAAGTCATAGAATAAGTATCAGATGTACCTCCAGTTTGTGTTAAGTTAAAATTAATATTAGTTTGAGTATTTACAACTTGATCGTTATTGGCCCTGGTTGCATTAAAAGTAAATTCCGAAGGATTTACATTTATTGTTATGCTTTCAGTTTTTTCAACTAAAGTTGTTTTATTACGAACTGTGAACAGTACTTTGATTGTTCCAACATTTGTTCCAACAAAAGTTCTATTGAATGAACCGATATTTACACTTTCCCATTGGTTTGCTATCATGGTTTTAGAACCGTTTTTAATTTCAGCATCTCCTTGTATCAAAGCGTATTTTATTTCATATTCAGTTCCTGAAGGAGCTGTTTCTGTAATATCGAATGTTATTGGAGAATTGCCATTTACATAAATCGAATTATGTTGGGCCGAACCTGAGAACGTATAAGAAATTGCTTTAACCTCAAACATAACAACGGAAGAATGTGTAATACCGTTGCTGCTCTTAACTTCAATATTTATACTTACTTTACCTGCAGCTGTACCATTAAATGTTAATTGTGAAGTTCCTGTTGAAATACTTTGAGATGTTCCAAAAGGTACATCTACACCACCTTTTACAATAGTACCATTACCAACAGATCCTGAAACAATAGTATATTTAACCTGGTATGAAATAGTATTGTCTATTGAACTCTGAGACAAGAAGACATTGAAATCTTTTGATTCATTAATATTCAAGGAACCATCCCCTGAAGAAGATAAAGTAAAATCATTATTTACATACGTAAGCTTAACTGTAGCAGATTTTGATTTTCCATCCTGGTTTGTTACTGTAAATAAAATATCATGTGCCCCTCCTGTTGTACCAACATATTCTCCGTTTGAAGAACCTGCATTAAAAGGTATTACTTGTCCAGCAGTATATGATGTTCCATTGTAAAGGAAAGTACCCGTACCAGTAGTAGTAAATGACATATTATAAGTATCAAGTCCACCACCTATTTGATTAACATTAAAGTTTACGTTAACAGGAGTTTTTGTAATTTCATTATTACTTGTTCCTGTTGCTGAAAAGGTATAATCAGACGGAGATACTACAATAGTGATCACTTGAGTTTTTTCAACTAAAGTTGTTTTGTTACGTACCGTAAATAATACTTTAACGGTTCCAACATTTGTGCCGACAAAAGTTCTATTGAATGAACCAATATTTACACTTTCCCATTGATTTACTGTCATAGTTCTAGAACCATTTTTGATCTCAGCATTTCCTTGAGTTAATTCATATTTGATTTCATATTCAGTTCCTGAAGGAGCTGTTTCTGTAATATCAAATGTAATTGGTGAAGAACTTGTTAAATTAATTGTGTTACTCTGTGCAGCACCACTAAAATTAAAAGAAATACCTTTTACATTAAAGTTTAGAACCGTTGTTTTGGAAATTCCATTGCTGTCTTTTACTTCAGCATTAACAATTACTACACCCTCGGCCGTACCGTTAAATACAAATTCATTTGTTCCGGTTGTAATAGCCTGGAAAGTTCCAAAAGGAACAGCTACACCACCTTTTACAATAGTTCCGTTTCCAACAGATCCCGAAGCTATAGTG